>WLWD01001321.1_pt1:15000-50000 | contig 81519 bp, 64 predicted proteins | sample 6712731 | NCBI WGS metagenome assembly WLWD01 (sample SAMN12718690, study PRJNA576275) | sponge metagenome | isolation source: marine sponge | host: Mycale hentscheli | place: New Zealand: South Island, Marlborough, Capsize Point | collected 2014-11-01 | reverse complement strand
CATCTTTAAGTTGTTCGCGTACCACTTTGAAGAGCTGGATTGATAGGCAGCCTCTAGTGTGAGATTAAAGAACTGCCGTTGCTCCGCCCACGATTCTCGGCCATTCACAAAAGAGGTAGTATTAAGCATGCGACGAAAATCCTTGTTAGTCCAGTGAAGTGTGTCATACACGCTGGGGAGACCCCAAGTGTGCTCGGGAAGCTTGATAAGGTACGGGGCAAAATCTTTGACGGCATCCCACCCCCAAATGCAGTCTGGAGGGTTGCACTCTAGCGCACGCATAGCTGCCTTATACAGGGCAGTTTTTCGTGGATCTGAAGACACTCCTTGAACCCAGGTATCACCCACTTCTTTAGTCACCACAGGAAGGTTGGATTTTGTGATTTTGCCGACAAAATCTTCGAAGGTGGAGGCATGGACGACGGCATCAGGATACTCACTCTCAATGGTGTTGAAATTAGATAATATTTCATCAGTGCTACTAGGAGGTCCATGGTTGTCCGTGCGAAATGCAAACACAAGTGCCTGCTTGTCCAAGGGAGAAAACAGAGTCCTTCGAACAGCCAAACCCACTGGATTGCTGACTGAGGTTCCCGGACTGCCCGGGTAACCGCCCTTGTTCCAAAACGCTATCAACCCATCCTTGTCACTCTCATTCTCTTTCCAGAGAAACAGGTCAGGAAGGTCAGGTGGCGAACTAGATGGGTTCACGCCCACACTCAGCGCGACGATGCCGTTCTTCAAGAAGTAGCTGATGACACTCTTGGTCATGCCGGGGACATCTCGAAGACTCCACACGCGCGGGTAGTTCCCGGCCTTGTTGAGGTACTTCTTGTCCAGCTGAGCAGAAAACCACATGGCAACGTCCATCATTCTGTCGTTCATGAGGTCCATCTGCATGTTCATCGGGCCTGCATGCCAACGGATGTAACCTTTGCTGATGGCCGCTTCAAACACAGACACGTTGCCTGGCGAGGGGCAGTGAAGACGTATGTTATTGAGAGTGAGATTAGCGGGACAGTTGAGGTAGAGGTACACCAGCCAGGGATGGGTGGTGTAGATGAACTGCCGGTTGGAGGAAGCATTTAGACTCAGTGTCGCTCCCAATTCAACGGCTCTCGGGAAGTATTCATCAAAATAAACATTCAGTACGTTGTTTATGAAACCTGTCCGTTTAATGCCGTTGTATCCCACATCAAGATGGTTCATGAATATCACATGAACCTCCTTTACGTCTGGAATCTTCTGCCACCTCACCAGCAACATGTCGTTCCATTCGATAGTGTCGCATGCAACCAGCTTGCCGCTAATCTTGTACCCACTGTCCACGGTAGCTACGAGATCAGAAGTCGTGTAATTGACGGCCAGTGTTCCATTATTCCATTCCAAGTAATCCTTAGTCACGGAGTACAACAGAGAGCCACTCCCATCAATTTTGTATATAGCCTGTAGTAAAATATAATAATAGGGGACTAATTAAAGAAACAATTCAATAACAAATTCATTAGAACTTCTCATGACGACTGCACTGTTTCACTGCAAACATTTCCTTTTGATGATGTGTTTGCTAAACTACATTAGAGATCTACTTCTATTTCATGATGTTGTGGGGTGGAAAGGGGGGGGAGGGGGATTTAAATTAATGGGATGTAAAACTGTTAAAATTGCTGATTCAATGATAACCAAATGCTCCATGCCAGATGTGCAACTGTGCCCTCAAGGAACAGCAGTGAAACCAAAACACTGTCAATTGAGTGTTCATTTAGAGTTGGCTGGGAAATTGCTGGTTCTGCACAAGAAGCACAGACTGGACTTCTGGTTGACCTAGTCAATATTCATGTCATCTCAGCCAATTATTAGTCCACCCTATGGACTTCCAAAGAACCTACTTTATAAATTTGTAAGGTGTACAAGTCAGGTGTGTTGATAAATAATAAATAGGAGAAGGGTTTGATTCATTTTGAGATGGTGTTTTCCACTATTTGTAAGAAACAAGGTTAGGAAGGTCTGTACAGTACCTTGCAGCTACTAAATAACTCTGTCTTTAAAACATGAAAGCATAGTTGAACTTCTTCCGATTGTTTTATTCCAGACCAAACATCTGAGAGCTGGTTAGCCACAACTAAGCAATAGATACACTCGAGATTACCTGCATTCTGTCTGTATACACCGAGTCATACCAACGCCCATCTAAATCACATTCAATGCCGGCCGCGAAGTTCCCAGAGGCTGACAAAACTGCAGCCAATAAAAAGTGAAGCATCTGGCGCTTCGCTATTGTTTCCACAGAACCTGCTAATTATCTTACTACTATAGTAGGTGTCGTACCCTAAGATCAAAAGGTAAGGCGTAGTTATGTGATTATCAACTCAAGCGCACGGTGCGCTACTAATTTTAACCGCACCCTCTTAAACGGGAAGCAACCAAGGGTGTGTGCAGAGGTGGGTGTATCTGGTCTGTCTGCAACAATGGAGAGTGATGGTAAGTTTATGTAATAGCTAGATTGCGCCTGAGGGTTTTACTGTTTTTTACTTTGTTTGTAAAGAAAGCTGTAAGTGCGGTCCTGGATATGCCACTCCCGTGGACGCAATGAAAGGCCCCAGAGAGAAGCTATTTTACATACCTTGCATCTACAGAAACACGGACACCAAAAAGCCAGATTTTTTGGCCACCATTGATTGTGATCCTGACTCACCAAGCTGTGGGAAAGTAAGTTGCTAGCTGGTAACTATCTCAACCAAAATACCCCACTTTACACATCTATACATATATATATTTTTTGAGATTAAAAAATAATACAACTTCTTTAAAAAGAATCTGTGCTAACACAAGGCGGAGTCTAGAGGTTCCTATGCAACCATGCAGGAATATAGAACTCAGTTCAGAAAACAAATTGACACTTCAACAAAAAACTAAATCTTTCCTTCTACAAAGACACTGAGGTCTCTAAAAGCTCATGAGTCTGCCAGACTAAATAAATGTAACTATATGCACAGATGTTTTATGGAACTTTGACACAATTAGACATTACACATCCTGTAGGTTTTACTGGAATCCTACTGGGTAAATATACCAAATGGGTAGGTTGACTGAAACATCGTGATGGATAAGAAATGAAGGACTATAGCCAGTATAGATACTCTTACTCATAGCATTCACCTCATGCTCTCTGACGACTCACAGGATCTAACAATAGCTTAATTGTAGACCCTAGTTGTTTTGTATGCACCATTGCATCACTTGTCTATGAGTGGGAGGTTATTGTGTCTTATTAAACTCAGGTAATCCACCGACTGCCAATGCTGTACTGTGATGATGAGCTGCACCACAGCGGCTGGAATGCCTGCAGCAGGTATGAATTATCAGTACCTTTCCTCGTGAATATGATTAAAACAGTTGTGAATAATGGTTGTGGTCTAATTATTACGACACACAAGTATTGGTGGAAGTAGGAAGTGCATTCATATGTCATAATCACATGACCATCTGTACACTTAAAAAATACCATTTTAACAGCTTACAAATTACACAACAGATTAAGGAGGTGTGACACTTTTGCATCATGGTTGTATTAATTTATTTTTGATGTAGTTGTTTTGGAGACTCCAGCAAGAAGCGGAATAGGCTCATGCTTCCTGCTCTCAACTCCAGCCGCGTGTACGTGGTCGATACGGGCACTGATCCGAAGGCTCCTCGCATTCATAGGGTACGTGAGACTGCACTGATTATAGAAACTAAATGAGACAATCCCTTAATCTGCATCTAATTTGACTAGCTAGCTGTATAATTCATGCAGTTGACAGAGAGTGGTTTATGCAGGTTATCGAGGCCAGCGAAATTGAGGAGAAGACTGGCCTGTCCATTCCGCATAATTCACACTGCCTGGCCAATGGAGAAATTATGATATCTACATTGGGAGTGCCTGGAGGCAAAGGAAGAGGTAGGTATCTCTAATATACCCGCCCCCTCGTCTTCCCTTAATTGTTGTTGTTGTTGTTTTTTGTTTGTTTGTTTTGGTTTTTGTTGTTGTTGTTGTTGTTTAGTTTTGTATTTTGTTGTTGTTTTTTTGTCTGGTGTTTTATAAAATGGAAATATAACTAGCTATATCTGACAGTGCCAATAGAGAGCCATTAAATAGGAAGTAGTTATAATACTCTATATAATTATGTATATATACTTTTCTTAATTGAAGGTGGATTTATACTAGTCGATGGGAAAACCTTTACTGTGAAGAAGAAGTGGGAAGCTCCAGGACACTCTGCTCCATTTGGCTATGACTTCTGGTACCAGCCACGCCACAACGTCATGATCAGCTCTGGTTGGGGGGAGCCTGAGGCATTCAAAGATGGCTTTAATCCGTCACACGTCAACTGCGGCAAATATGGTCGTGCCATTCATGTGTGGGATTGGACTTCACATGAACTTCTTCAGAGCATAGATCTGGGGGAAGAAGGTTACATACCACTTGAACTGAGGTTCCTGCACAATCCTGATGAAAGTGAGGGCTACGTAGGAGCTGCTCTGTCTACCAACATCTTCAGGTTCTACAAGAACGAGGTGGGTCATTTTGAATCAAGAGTCTGCCTGGCAGCAGTTAAAAGAATGAAAATGAGTACAGCTTGGTTGTACATATTTAGTTTGTGGAAAAGTGAATTGTTTCTTCCTTATACATACAGCAAGTGTCTTCAGTTGATTTAGTCTTATTGTCTGCGGGCACAAGAGAGAATAATGATGACTAGCTAATGCATGCTTTCAGAGTATTCTGTTACATTTGTTTGTTAGGTTTAAATGAGGAGGTCGTGTATAAAAGGGAGTAGCTGGGACATATTTTGCGATAAGTGAAAAAATGGCGGCTGACAGCTTTTGTCACCAACTTCCCGGGACCAGGCTGGAAAACAAAACAAAATGGCGAGCTATAATTAGAGAAAGAAGAAGAGTACTGTTTGCCATTGACACAGCTAAGATCATGCACAAGATATACAGAGTACCATAGTCTGCTAGATACTATCCTGAGGGCTTATCTTCATAATTTAGCTGTGTGTTTTATTGAAAGAAAGTGAGCTATACTGTAGGGTTACCCTTTGCATGGCTACTTTTGATGAATTTAGGAGCTAGAGGTCAAAGAGCATGCCAGAATTCTCCTTGTATACCCGTTTCAAGTTTTTTTGGGAGAAAAGTAAATTTTATTATTGTTTGAAGATCTATTATAAAAAGTGTCTCAATTTATTATAAAGAAAAAAATTTTCATGAAGTTTTTTTTTTGCCTGTTCTTCTGGTGTTTCACGCACCAGAGTGTGAGCTGATTTTGCGAAGTCCAGTTGAGCTAATAAGTGTAATAAAGATAGCTCATAGTGACCTGTATCTCACATTTAGCTACTAAAAATGACCAAGGCTGTTGTTGTTATTGCTGTTGTTGTTTTATTAAGTCTGATATAGAGTCTTCAATAAACAAAAACCACTTGCAACGTAACTATGTATATCTAAGGGACAGAAGGTATTTATCAGTCCGCTACCTATATGTAGTATTACACACACCACCGTAACTTTACTAATGATGCTTTACCAACCTGGCTAATATAACTTGTTACCTATCGTCGTTACTGATGACTCCTTACCTACCTGGCTCAATACGTCGTTACTGATGACTCCTTACCTACCCGACTCAGCTATACACTCACCTTGTCATCACCACCAACCCAGCTCTTTCTTTATTCACACATAAAACTGTCATCGTGATAACGGTCGACATGATTATTGACGACGCTTTACCGATAGATCGATTCTGACGATGCCTTACCAACCCATTAGTTATTATTGTCGTCATTAACTGATAGACAAACATATTATTATTACTATTATTATTATTATTAATTATTGTTATTATTATTATTATTATTAATTATTGTTATTACTATTATTATTATTATTATTAATTATTGTTATTATTATTATTATTAATTATTATTATTATTATTAATTAATGTCATTATTATTATTATTATTATTATTAATTATTGTTATTATTATTATTATTATTAATTATTGTTATTATTATTATTATTATTAATTATTGTTATTATTATTATTATTATTAATTAATGTTATTATTATTATTATTATTATTATTACTAGTGATGTGCTTGAGTACAAATGGTGAGCAAGCCTGTGTACAACTGAAACCTCAAAAGAATATATCAGTCCATTTATAAAAGTATAAGTACGTAGCCGTTGTGACCGTAGTTTAGCAAACAAATACAGAACTATTTACTTACCTCAACTTCAGGAGTACTGGTATATTCTGTAGTCTCTAATATAGCATTCAGACTATCTGATTACCAGTTACAACAAGCACTCACAGCTACTATAAACAGCAGAATTTTTTTAATTAAATCCGGTAAAGGGTTGCAATACAATGGCAACCTTCCGCAATATTTTTTGACTTGAAAAAACAAGAAGTTCTAAAGAATTACCACACAGTGTCGAGTCTAAGAGTAAGTTTTTAAGACTGAAGTGTGACTTGGGCATTCAGAGACGACTTAATACAAAGAGGTATACAATGAAATTAGCAGTTAACCTTTAATTATAGCAAATAAATACAGAACTACTCTCTTACCTTAATCTCCTGAGTAGTGATAACACAGTAGTATCAAGTTTAAGCCATTTTGACTACTTCTATTACCAGTAACTCTTGAACAAGCTCTCAGCTACAAAAAAAAAAAAAAAAAAGGCCAGAGTTATTTTTATAACTTTAGTTAAAAAATATGGAATTACGTACGTATCTCAGCTTCCTCCGAGTAGTGGTAGCTTCTTTAGAAGCCATTCTGACTACCAGTGGCTCTTGACAACCAACAAGCGGCACTTAGAAGCTCAAAAAATCAGCGAGTTTTTTTTAATTACGCATATAAGGTAAAGGGGATTCAATACCATAGTAACTACTCCCCGCAACAGCTTGAATTAAAAACAAAAAACAAAAAAAGAAAACAAAACAAGTCACATTGTTTAAATGTTTTCTTTGTGATATTATTCTTTAACTAAGTAGTAGTTGTAACACAATACTTTCACACAACTGAATATACCTACCTACACAAGACAACCTTTGTGGTTACTCTAGTAGACAATGAATTTTCAAGTAAATACAGTTGCGTAGGGCTTATAACTGTTACAAATTGCGTATTAACTTACCACTGCCACTAACGCGAATAGATGGAACTAGGGTAAGTTTTTGAGTTTTAACTGCACCCGCAAAAGAATTAAAAGCGGTAAACAATTCAATTTCTAGGATAATACGGGTAATGATTGCTAAACCAGAGGATTGTTTAATGAAGTTTGGGACGGGGTCAAACAATGAGCTAACACAAAAATACGCGAGGGTCAAAGTACAAAATAACATAATGAACGTCCCCACATAATATATATAAACAAATATCCCCAATTCTCAATTTGATGCCGCTGTATAGTGTCTCACTCACTGCTGTATAGTGTCTCACTCACTGCTGTATAGTGTCTCACCCACTGCTGTATAGTGTCTCACTCACTGCTGTATAGTGTCTCACTCACTGCTGTATAGTGTCTCACTCACATCTGTATAGTGTCTCACCCACTGCTGTATAGTGTCTCACCCACTGCTGTATAGTGTCTCACTCACTGCTGTATAGTGTCTCACTCACTGCTGTATAGTGTCTCACCCACTGCTGTATAGTGTCTCACTCACTGCTGTATAGTGTCTCACTCACATCTGTATAGTGTCTCACCCACTGCTGTATAGTGTCTCACCCACTGCTGTATAGTGTCTCACCCACTGCTGTATAGTGTCTCACTCACTGCTGTATAGTGTCTCACTCACTGCTGTATAGTGTCTCACTCACTGCTGTATAGTGTCTCACTCACTGCTGTATAGTGTCTCACTCACTTCGCTCACTCGCCAATTATTATTATTATTATTATTACGATTACTGGTGAGCGAACAAGACACTATCAGGAGTGGCACAATTGAAAATTGAGGATATTTTGTTTATATGTGTGTTTGGGCGTACATATGTCAATTTTTACTTTATTGGTTGGTGGTTGATCCTGGGTCCCATAAAACCCCGCCTACTACCATAAGCGAGCAGGATATAGGATGAGGGGGTCTGGCTATATGGGCACCTCAGCTAGCACCCAGCCTCTGAAGGACCAGTCATTGACTACTTTTTTTCTCACTAACTTTTTTTAACCCATGCGTTCATGAGAATTTACATCACCGTTTGTAGTGGTATTGACAGTACTTTACCAACCAACAAAGCAAAGAATTATTCACAATTTCACACACCACCGCCACTTCGCACTTACTTTTCTTGACCCACATCATCAGTATTGATGATGCTTTACCAGGACTCAATACCAACCCGACTTAGAAGGAATGACTATACATGCACACACTGTTGTTGTTACACATAGATAAACATATTATTATATAGACTAGTGGTGCTTTAGCACAAATGGCGAGCGAGCTAGTCTGGCTTTAAAGGAAGCGCTAACTTGAAATTTGCTAACAACTTACACATTCAATGATGATGAAGAAAAATCAAGACGCCTTACCAACTTACGTAATTAGTGGCACGGTGCATGTATACTGCAAAAACAAAACAAAAAACAACAACATAAACATGGTATCTCAATCTCTATACTCCCACAACATTTCATAGAATATATGTACGTGTGTGTGTGTGTGTGTGTGTGTATGTGTGTGTGTATGTGTGTGTGTGTGTGTGTAGGAAGGGACGTGGAGCGGCCATAAGGTAGTGGATGTACCAGATAAGAAGGTAGAAGGATGGGCGTTGCCTTGCATGCCAGGACTCATCACTGACATCCTCATATCATTGGACGATCGCTTCCTCTACTTCAGCAATTGGATCCACGGAGATGTCAGACAGTATGACATCAGTGATCGAGCACATCCTAAGCTTGTAGGGCAGGTATGTCACACATCAATCTATTCCTTCACCACTTCAATAACCCCGACGTGTTTTTACTCTTCCACTTAATAGTAGACTGTATAATTATATTAGCTCTTTGCTGTTGTATGCTACTGTCTTTGTTTGTAGGTATTTGTTGGAGGTTCTATATGCAAAGATGGTACAGTCAAGGTTTTGGAAGACAAAGAGCTAAAGGAACAGCCAGAGCCAGTGTTCCTTGGGGGCAAGAGAGTTGAGGGAGGACCTCAGATGCTGCAACTATCTCTGGATGGGAAGCGACTCTACTGCACAACTTCTCTCTTCAGTCCTTGGGATAAGCAATTCTATCCTGGCATGATCAAGTAAGTAATAATAAATATTTATTTTAGTTATGTGCAGATTTCAGTATGACAATGATGTGACCCCTGAATTACTGCTGTATTAGTAACTAGAACTACAATATATACTTAGCGAGCCATTCTTAACTTCATTACAACTGAAATCATCCCAACTTTTCTCAGCTAAACTAAAACTAGCTATGACTGAACCTTAGATAAATTCATGTGATCTTTGTCTCTTTGCCTTTCTTCAGATCAGGCTCCTTCCTGCTCCGCATGGATGTGGACACTGTCAATGGAGGCCTCACACTCAACAAGGACTTCTATGTTGACTTTGGAACAGAACCTGATGGTCCATGTTTGGCCCATGAGATCCGCTACCCTGGAGGAGACTGCTCATCTGACATTTGGATATAAATGTGCCATTTCCATGTATTTTTTACCACCCCTAAAATAATTGCTAGTAATTGACTCTGTTATTGAATGTATTATATTATTATTTTGTGTGCTGCTTCTCAATATTATGCTAGGAATTGATTATTATTGATTAAATCAGGTAAAAGTGACCTCAGTAGAATGTTTTACTTGACTTATGTGCAGTGCAACCTCTGAATTGAAAGCAAGTTGGTGTCAGGGGTTCGTCTATCAGAAGTTGTTTGCTTTAAGAGGTGATAAGCTATACATTTTCTAGTTCACTAAATAAACAAAGAGTATTGTTCCTTACTGTTCAACTGTTCAATATTCCACTGTATAGGCTGTTATTCACACATTTAGTATGGCTACTGTGAATACTACCTTCTTACCTGTAAGTAGTCTCGCGGGCCAGACCCTCATGCCCCTCCCTCTACTCGGGGAAAAAAAGAGGGTCTGGGGACACTCGCAGTACTTCCCGGTGTCACAGGACCACGGCTCCACACACACGACAAATCCTCCCACAGAAGTGATGCCCTAAGGATGGGAGATCCCACCCGGAGTATAACTGTCCGGACAGGAGCTCCGCCCCCTAGGGTGAGGCCTCCCCTCTTAGCTCAGCCTATTCCCTGGCCCACTGGCACTTGCTGCACGAGTATGGCTTCGAGTCAGGATTACTCCGACATAAATACGGAGACGGCCTCGGCAGAAACCAGAAAAGCTTAAGAGACAAAGCTTCTTGCCATTTACTAAGTAGTACACTACTCAGGGTTTCATTACACTACTCAGGGTTTCATACAGACTATGGGAGTAGTACACTACTCAGGGTTTCATACGGACTATGGGAGTAGTACACTATACTCAGGGTTTCATAAAGACAGTTTCATACGGACTATGGGAGTAGTACACTACTCAGGGTTTCATACGGACTATGGGAGTAGTACACTACTCAGGGTTTCATACGGACTATGGGAGTAGTACACTATACTCAGGGTTTCATACAGACTATGGGAGTAGTACACTACTCAGGGTTTCATACGGACTATGGGAGTAGTACACTATACTCAGGGTTTCATAAAGACTATGGGAGTAGTACACTACTCAGGGTTTCATACAGACTATGGCAGTAGTACACTACTCAGGGTTTCATACGGACTATGGGAGTAGTACATTACTCAGGGTTTCATACGGACTATGGGAGTAGTACACTACTCAGGGTTTCATACAGACTATGGGAGTAGTACGCTACTCAGGGTTTCATACAGACTATGGGAGTAGTACACTTCAGGGTTTCATACAGACTATGGGAGTAGTACACTTCAGGGTTTCATACGGACTATGGGAGTAGTACACTACTCAGGGTTTCATACAGACTATGGGAGTAGTACACTACTCAGGGTTTCATACAGACTATGGGAGTAGTACACTTCAGGGTTTCATACGGACTATGGGAGTAGTACACTCTCAGGGTTTCATACAGACTATGGGAGTAGTACACTACTCAGGATTTTATACGGACTACTATGGGAGTAGTACAAGTACTACTCCCATAGTCTATGGGAGTAATACTACTCAGGGTTTCATACAGACTATGGGAGTAGTACTACTCAGGGTTTCATACAGACTATGGGAGCAGTACACTACTCAGGGTTTCATACGGACTATGGGAGCAGTACACACTACTCAGGGTTTCATACGGACTATGGGAGTAGTACACTACTCAGGGTTTCATACGGACTATGGGAGTAGTACACTACTCAGGGTTTCAAACAGACTATGGGAGTAGTACACTATACTCAGGGTTTCATACAGACTATGGCAGTAGTACACTGCTCAGGGTTTCATACATTGTTTTGTTGTTGTTATTTTCCTTCAATTCAAACAGTTGCAGCGAGTTGTTACTATGGTACTGAAATCCCTTTACAGTGTATGCGTAATTTAAAAACTCGACCCTATTTTCAGTAGCTTCAGTGTTAGAAGTCAAAATCATTCATATAAAAATAGTATAGTCTTTAGGCTCGCTTGCCATTTGTGCTCAAGCAAATCACTAGTAGTAGTCACTGGGCAAGCGAAGCAAGACTCTCACTAACGAGTCTCAATTGAGATTGTGGTATATATATATATGGCAAAGTTCAAAGAGGTCAATGCGTGTCCACACCTAGAGGCTACTCTAAAATGTAAATAGTAGCACGGGCGCAAGAAATTTAGGAGAAAAGACTTTGAAATAATGCCAGGAAAAATAAAGGCAAAGAGCTACAGAGACAGAACAGGACAGACATTCGCAGTGAGGTCTTACAAACTTAGCGGAGTTCATTTACATTCTATTAGTGGCAGTGGTAAGTTACCTCTGTTAATGCGCTGTTTGTCACAGCTCGCTCGCCTTGTGCTGAAGCACATCACTAGTTATATTGTTTTATTACTAATAGTGTAATTGTTGTGTTGTTATCATTGTTATTATTGTGGCAATGGCAACAAGAATAATTATAATTATGAAGTAATTAAATAATGGAAAACTATTACAATGCATACAACAATGCTATGTTGACATTAAATCTTTAAGAGAATCCTGTTGAGGTTGTGTACTGTCAAATAAGGTTATATAATTACACCAAAGCTTATTAAAGTGTAATTTTGGAAGCATCACTGACAACAAAATAATTCCCATCTATAAGTACTGTCTGAGCTACGTTTTTCTTACCTTTGCCAAGTAACAAAACAATATTTCTCTTCCGCTCATTGCCACCGAAAAAGAAGCAGGGTAGTACCAATATTGTTGGCGAGCGAGCGAAGCGAGCGAGCAACTCTAAGATGTAGTCTATGGAAATCCTGAATACGTGGTCGTTTTGAATACGTGGTCGTTTAAACGCGCGCGCGCATTCCAGAACTTCGCTCGCTCGCCCAACCAATGCTACACGAGCATTTTCTAGTTATCAATAAGTTGGATGTGGAGAGACTAGTTTACATGGAGTCCGGGAATGCGCGCTCGCCGTGCGCAAGTTGTTTTTTTTGCGAAGGGGCGAATTTTTTTTGTTTTTTGGACGCGGTTGGCCATTTAGCCGCAGTAATGAGGTTAATCCCAGGCAGGAATTCCTGCACATTGGTAAAGGGATACTGGGTCTGTATCACGTGGGAGTAAAAGCGAGCGATCAGTTAGTTCACGTGGAGCACTTGGCGCCCATAGAGCCTGATAGTCTATTTCGGGTCTATTCGATTGCTAGCTAGCCACCTTTCTGTAATGGCGTCAAATGCTAATTGTAATAGCGCAGAGAGCAGCAGTAATACTGGGAGGACCAGCAACGCAGCAGAGTGGTCCCAGAGGAGGTGGTTGGTGTCATCAGGACGGTGGTGACGGAGCTGTGGGATCAGCTGCAGAGGGGGGTGGCACAGTGGAGTCACAAGGATTGGCCCCAGGGGGCCCCAGTGTAGCTGTCAGTTCAGGAGAGACCCCCACTCCAGCTAGGGCTGCTGGACCCTCCTCAAGTGGTGAGTGTGTGTGGTACTTTAGCTGCAGTAGTACTAGTGATGTGCTTGAGCACAAATGGCGAGCGAGCCTAAAACTACACTATTGTTAAACGATTAATTTTAACTTCAACAATCAAGCTACTAAGAAAAAGTCAAGTTTAAATTACATGTATAAGGTAAAGGGGATTCAATGCCGTAGTAACCACTCCCTGTAACAGTTAGAATTGAAAAAAAAAAAAAAGCAACAAAAACAAGTAGCATTATTTACATTTGGTACAATACTTTCACACAACTGAACATACATACACAAGGCTTAGCTTCGTAGTTACTCTAGTGGACAAAGAATTTTCAAGCAAATACAGTTTAGTAGGTCTTATAACTGTGACAGATTACGGGTAATGATCGCTAAACCTGAGGATTCCGTTTAGTGAAGTTTGGGACAGGGTCGAACAACGAGCTAACACAAAAATATGAGAAGGTCAAAGTACAAAATGACATACGTACGTCCAAACAAACATCCCCGATTTTCAATTGGGTTACCCCTGTAAGTGTCTCACTCGCTACGCTCACTCACCAATTAACCCTAGGTAGCATACCCTAGGTAGCAATGCTAAGAATGTTAGTGCTGGGAGATAGAGGGGGGGGGGGGTTGATTAGGAGATCAATCTCTTCTGCTTGGGCAAGGGAGCACAAAGGGAGTGACGGGGTAGGGCTAAGTATGCAACCCCTCTTTTTAAAGTAATGGTAGTGGGTAGCCTTCTAGCAGGGGCTGCCTGGCAAGTAGAGTGACTCTTGCCTGGTACGTGTGAGATCTAGTGCCTAGCAGCAGCTGGTGAGTACTGTGACCTCTTACCAGACATGTCTTGATATGTCACACTTGGATGTGGCTGGAAGGTTGTGTGGCTGGCAGGTTGTGTGACTCCTACCAGATATGCAGGCGGTGGGTCAGCACCTAGCGGCAGTTGGGTGGGTAGCGAGACTCCTACCAGATTTGCTGTACCTAGCAGTGGTTGGTAAAGTGCAGCGTGGTATGCTTATTGAATCACTTGTGCCTGGGGTGAAGTGATGTTGTCAGGGTTACACTAAATCTAGTATAGGCGAGCAAGTGGTGTGACCCTTGTCTGCCGCGTGTGCTCGGCTATCTCATTGCCATATCCCGTGGGTACAGATAAGCGGGGTGTCTCTTATCTCGTGCAGGGGGTGTGAGGTAGTGGTATCACTTTAGCTGTCGATTGGCAGCAGTTAGTGCTTCTAATTGAATGTGTGGTGTGTACCGCATCTTTAGGACAAGGCTTGGGGAGTTTGATGCGGGTCGTGTGAGGGCCTCAGCCTGCCCACAATGGCAGAGAACCTGGGATCACCAGGAGGAGCAGGTTCAGAACCGGGGAAAGCCATTATGGCACCCCCCGAGTCTCCCGCAGGGAAGTTTCAGCTGGGCGAGACCCTGCCTGTGGTCCCAGCTAGGATAGTTCGCTGTATCCTAAAGGGGGACTTTGTCGACATGGCTGAGTTGTCGGAGGAGAACCTGGAGGTGGAACTTCGGCGCTCTCTGGACGGCGAGGACACCAAACCACTGCCGGCGCACAAACTTCACCCGGTGGCAGACCTGCTGGGATGGGCGAGGGCCTTCTGCCATTTCGCCGGAATTGTTGTCCGTGCCCACCCCAGTAAGGCCGTGGATCTGTGGGCGTACCTGGCCATAGTCCTGTCGGGGGGAGACAAGGGTGACTGGTGGCGGGCGTATGATTCGCGCTTCCGCCAACAGGTTCCATCCCTGGAGAAGGCCGAGTTCGGGCGCCTAGACCAGGCGCTGTACACAAGATGCCTCTTGTCTTCTGGGCCCGGGGGAGCTCTTAGGTCTGTCCAGGGGCCTTCTGACAGCGGACCCACACCTCGGCCGAAGAGAAGGCGTGTGGTAGCGTGCTTTGCCTGGAATGACGGCAGACCATGTGCCGTTATCCTGTGCCGCTTCCAGCACATCTGCTCCCTGTTGTGGTGGTGAGCACAGAAAAGCGGCATGCCCTCCCATGGAAGGAGGGAAGGGAAAGACATCGAACACATAAACTGCCCAGCGTCTGGGGCCTCTTCAGTCGAACTGTCGCAGCTGTGACTGTTGTTTTGTGTTTTGATTGTATTGTTGTGCCGTTATTCATTTATTCTTTTTGTTTCAGGCTCAGCATTCTATGCTTTGATGATTCACAAATGTTTTGACCATTGTTAATGCTAGCAGGGTAGGGTTTGGACAGGCTGGGCGGTTTATGGAGGGCATAACTAGTCGGCTGGTGGAGGTAGGGGATGGGTAGCTAAGCTGGGTATTTGGGGGGCGGTGGGGGGTTAGTGCTAGCATTTTGTAGTAGGATAATGGGCAGGATGTGAAGGTCCTCGCATGCTGGCCGTGTCAGTATGCGAGGACATGTTTGTCCTGAGGGCGTTCCAGGGCATTACTCACTGTTCACGATGGACGGCAGGGCCTCCTCATTAGTAGGGTATGCAAAGACTGTGTGGTCTTTCCCCCACGCCCTGTCATTGTGTCTTTTGCCGTTTAGGGGTACCATCGTGTTCATACTCCTACACAGCGGATCTGTCAATGCTGGCCAGCAGAACGACATCTAGTCCCCCCAGCAGTGGATGGTTGGAGCCATATTCAGTGCCCCATGGTGCCAGAGCTGTGGGAGGAGTGCTTGGCGATCCATCCAGACAGGGCCTATGTCGATTTTCTGGTGCAAGGCCTCCGTGAGGGTTTCCGTATAGGATTTCGCCATGGCTCGGTATCATACCATAGTGCAGCCAGCAACATGCAATCGGCTGATGTGCACCCAGAGGTGATTAAAGATTTTCTGGCGTCAGAATTGTCTGCAGGTCAAGTGCTGGGTCCTGTGGACTCCGACACCGCTAGGTGTGTGCAAGTGAACCGGTTTGGTCTGGTCCCCAAAGGGCACCAACTGGGCAAGTGGCGTCTCATTGTAAATCTGTCGTTACCGAAGGGCCACAGCGTGAATGGTATTGAGCCCGAGTTGTGCAGTCTGCATTATACATTTGTGGATGAAGCCTGCAAAAGGGTGATAGCGAGGGGTCGAGGCACCATGCTGGCGAAGTTTGATGTGAAGGGTGCCTTTCGAACTGTCCTTGTCCACCCGGGCGACAGGCGATTGCTTGGCATGAGCTGGGAAGGACAAGTGTACGTAGACAAGGTCCTCCCCTTTGGCCTCAGATCAGCTCCAAAGCTGTACAATGCCGTGGCAGATGCACTACTGTGGATCCTGGTGAACCATGATGAGGTGGATGGCCTTTGGTGAACCAGATTCAAGACAGGGTGAGAGGGCCCTACAATTGGCCTTGGCTCGCTGCGCCATGTTGGGGGTGCCAGTGGCCTCTTGGAAGACTGAGGGTCCTAGTGCAACCCTCACCTTTCTGGGGCTCGAGTTGGACACACTGTCCGTGACCGTGCGGCTGCCCCCTACCAAACTGGAGCGACTGCGTCGTGAGATCCGGCGGTGGGAAGGCATGAAATCCTGCTCTAAGAGAGCGCTACTGTCCATTATCGGCCAGCTGCAGCACGCATGCTGTGCTATCAGACCTGGGAGGTCATTTTTGCGCCGTATGATCGAGCTATACAAGTGTGTCAGAGAGCTCCACCATCGGGTACGGCTCAATGCAGGTTTTCGTTCAGACCTCAGATGGTGGGGCTGCTTTTTGCCGATCTGGAACGGCTCGTGCCCGATGGCAACCCTATGCCGAGGGCCACCCCAGGTGGCATTGACCTCTGATGCCTCTGGCTCTTGGGGCTGTGGTGCCTTCACTTCTGGGGGGAAGTGGTTCCAGCTGCGGTTCCCAGAGTGTTGAAGTGACTTGCACATCACAGTGAAGGAACTGTTGCCCATAGTACTTGGTGTCGCGACATGGGGCAATGAGGGGAAGGGCCTCTCAGTGTCCTGTTTCTGCGATAACGCTGCGGTGGTGGCCATCGTGAACTCCGGCAGGAGCAAGATGGACAGGGCCATGCACTTGATGAGGTGCTTGTCCTTCTTCCTAGCTAGGTGGAGTGTGTCATTAGTGTGCAGGCACATTCCAGGGTCCCAGAATGGGGCAGCAGATGCGTTATCACGTGATGACCTCCCTTCTTTTCAGAGACTTGTACCACGGGCGGACAAGGAAGGCGCATTTCTACCAGACAACCTGCTGCAATGTCTGGTGTTTGGAACCCCGGACTGGACGAGGGTGGACTGGACGAGGGTGGACTGGATAGCCTTGTTCGGGCGTTCTTTGTGAAGGGTCTCGCCCAGTCAACTCACAAGGTTTATTCCAGTGGTCAGAAACGATTCTTGGGCTTTTGTGGCTCAGCTGGTTTGCTTGCTGTGCTGGCCAGCGAAGATGTCCTATGCAAGTTTGTTGCCAAGATGGCCAGTGAGGGACTTAGACACAGGACTATTACGTCCTACATGGCAGGGTGAAGAGGGGGGAGGCAATCGAGAGCGCCTTCCAATCACCCCACCGCTACTGCGCCGTATTAAGGCAGTCTGGGAGTGTCAGGCGAGTGATCCTGACACCGTCATGTTGTGGGAGGCATGCTGCCTGGCCTTTTTCGGCTTCCTTCGGGCTGGGGAATTCACCGTTCCAGGGGACACTGGGTATGATCACTCCACCCATCTGTCCTGGGGTGACCTAGCAGTAGATAACCCTGTTAGCCCGGGCCTCCTCAGTGTCCATCTCAAGGCTTCCAAGACTGACCCTTTCAGGAAGGGGGTCACCCTGTTCATTGGCAAGTGCCGTCCGAGCTGTGCCCAGTATCCGCCATGCTGGCGTATTTGCTGGTTGCTGGTGCGTGGCAAGCAATCCGGGTCCCTGTTTAGATTCCAGGATGGTAAACCCCTAACTCGGCAAAGATTTGTGCAGGCCGTGCGGGGGGCATTAATTAAAGCTGGCGTCCAAGCCGATCGCTACGCCAGCCACAGCTTTCGCATTGGAGCTGCTACAACCGCCGCTGCCAGGGGGTTGGGGGACTCCATCATCAAGACGCTCGGTCGGTGGAAGAGCCCGGCATACCTGGAGTACGTCAAAATTCCGAGACAGCAGCTGGCTAACTACTCCATCATGTTGTGTTAGCATGTGTATGTGTGCGTGCGATATATTCACTGTTGGTGTGTGTCAACTCCATGTGGTTGTCCTGTTCATCGTGTTAAGTCATGTTGTATTGTGTTAAGGGTGCTCAAACACTCTTTGAGCGGGAAACACCCGCCAAATAGGCCACGGTTGCTAGGGCCTGTTAAACTTACTTCTGCTTTTCCCCCGAATTATATTATTTATGCAGGCCAGCAAGCACTGCTAGGAGAAAGCACCTACCAAGAATGAAGACTGGAAGTCGATCGCATCTCAAGAAATACCCCGTCACCATTTTGGACTTCTTGGCAGTACTGCATGGCTACTGCAGTAGTTTAGAAGCTGATTTTTTGTATATCATTTTCTTACCCGTGCGTGCATGCCATAACGTTGAGTTTTTTAAATTTTATTTTACTTTTCTATTTACTCACCTTACCAGTGAACTATTGTCGATTATTTCCGTGAAATTCCGTAAATTAAAAATATCTCAACGTTATAGGGTCGACCCCTTGTGGCCCTAAACCCTGGCAAAATTTGAACCATAGCAGTTAGTCCATTCCTGAGCAGTACGCAAGAGAAGATTCTGGATCCATTACTTTAGAGCGCGAGAATTTTTTATTGTAAGTTGACTCCGCCCCGCCCTATCAGTACGAGCGTAGTGGTGAGTGAGGCACAGCTGCATTTCACGGGCACTAATTTGTTACAGAACGGGGCATGACTTTTGGATGGTTCACTTAAACACCTCCAAGGAGGTGGGTATGTTTCCTGCAAATTGAACAATTTGGTTGGACGGTTTGAACGTACCATGGTACAATTAAGTTATATTGCAGTTGACCAATCTTTTCAGTGTCAGAAACCAGATAACGCGCTACTATTCAGCTGGAGTGCGCTACTAAAGGCGCCCAGGCGTTGCTATGTGTGAGCACCCTTAATATTCCTAATTGCTATTTAATCTTTCGTGGTGGCGGGTCAGCTGGTTCTGGGTGGGTGCTAGGCCATTTCGTCATTGATGTGCTGGTTTGGGGCAGCGGTCGTGCCTCCCTTGGCGGGATTAAAGGGGCTTGCCCGCCCCGTTAATTAGCCCCAATTAGCACATGCTGGTTGGGGGCGGGGTTTCTTCCGGCCACCCATGCCAAATTACTCAGCACATGTTGCTGCGGACTAGGAAGGAATATCTAGGAAGACCAAAGGTGAGTGGGTAGGAAAGGGTAATTAGGGAGTAACGGTGCCACCCACCCCAGGTGCAAGGCCACACGAAGGAGGGGCGGGTGGGCCGGGTGGTCGTTGGGCAGGATGGGAGCCGCAGGATTAATTCGACTTAGAAATTTTTTCGAGCTGACTGTTTCACCTTTGAACTCAATCAGTTTACCCGCGAATGCTGCTATAGGAGACAGGGCAATATCTATGCAGCAAATGTGGTAGGTGGAGCTGAAATTGCTGCAGAAAATTCCGCGCGTGGTCGTGCCACGAACTGTCTTTGGCTTCTTTCTCCATTGGTGAAGTGGTGACTGAAATTACACCAACCCCTATGGCTTGGATGATGTGGTATAGCTATAGATATGTCTCTTGTTTTAATTACCATACTGTAACTAAAAAATACTAAATCCATCACATATGACTCTCCTCTCAATAGTTTGACACACCATTTGTTTCAAGTACCTAGCATGCTACAGGAGACTACTTTAATTTTTAATTTTTCCCGGAGTGTCTGGTGGTAGCGAATATTACAATATTCAGAAGTTCCTCTACTGAGACAGCTGAACAGTCTATACAATTTCAAGATATTTTTCCAAAAGTAAATACCGTAAGTTCTGGACTCTGTGTTAGTATCCTGGCAGCTTATTCACGTGGGAATGCCCACTTGCTGGAGATGAGAGGTCTCTTGGTTGAGCTTAGCAGACCAGGTATGAAATTATTTTGACCATTGGGGATTGGGTGTGTTATGGTTCAAATATCCTGCTTGGCCTTACCTGACCCCAGTTCTGTACGTAATTATGAAACCTATAGGTATACTTTGAGTCACCTTCACTTAATCTGGTTGGATTACTTAGCTGAACACCATACTTCAGATTTGATAAGTTCTCTCTGGTGGCACAAAAACAACAACAAAAACTGTGATTAATATCATAATTGTTTTAGTCTCAAGGTAGCACTATGGCTAATATTGCCAAATCATATGAATGAAAGACTAAAAGAGGCATCGAAAGTTTGCGATAATTTAAGACACCATATTCCAGCAAACCAAGAGAAAGTCATTGAAGTTACAGGACTATTTTCAACAAACATACTGAAATATGCTTAATTTTGTGTTTTAGATGAACTTGTGGAGTTTGGTTCATCATCAGAAACAAGCGAGTCAGCCTCATCATCTGACATTATGACTTTAACAGGTTCAACTTCTGAAAGTTGCTCAATTACTTCACCCAGTTTTTCATCTCTGTCTGGTGGTAGTAACGATAATGGTGGACGTTGTTGTACAAAGACCACAAGTTTACCAGCTTTCAAGATTGTTGGCGACAACATTGACAAGTACGTAAAGCCACGTGAGATGCGGATTGATGCACAGTCAAAATCACTGCACTACTTCAACTTTTATGCCGTCAAGAGTAGGGTTGATGTGTCCTAATTACCAGATGAGCCATGCCTCCCAGATTTTACATCATTTGATCCTGAAAAGCTATTACCCACCAAAAACGATCATTCAGTTATCCTGACTAATTTCAAGATCCATATTGCTCCCGTACTCAGAAACTTTTTTTCCCTTTTTTTGATAAATTTGCCTGTGCTGTGGAAAAGCACATCAAAATGGATCATTCAAAGGAGATTGTACTTTGACCCTCGCGTATTTTTGTGTTCGCTCCGTGTTCGACTTCGTCCCAAGCTTCACTAAACAGAATCCTCAGGTTTAACGATCACTACCAGTATCACCTTAGAAATTGAATTGTTTACCGCTTTGAATTGTTTTGCGGGTGCAGTTAATACTCAAAAACTTATGGGAGCTCCGATTCTATTCGAGTTAGTGGCGGTAGTAAGTTAATACGCTATTTGTCACAGTTATAAGCCCTACTCAACAGTATTTACTTGAAAATTCATTGTCCACTAGACGAACCACAAAGGTAAGTCTTGCGTAGGTATGTTCAGTTGTGTGAAAGTATTGTGCGTTACAACTACTATCATAAAGAAAATTTTTAAATAACGTGACTTGATTTTGTTGCTTCTTTTTCAATTCAAACAGTTGAGGGGAGCGGTTACTATGGCATTGAAACCCCTTTACCGTATATGTGTAATTTAACAACTTGACTTTATTTTAGTTGTTTGAATGTTAGTTGTTAAAATAAATTGTTTAACAATAGTGTAATTTAAGGCTCACTCGCCATTTGTGCTCAAGCACACCACTAGTAGCACGTGGCTAGTCGAGCCAGCTGGATCCCCCCTTCCCCACTCGACCCTCCAACCACCCGTATAGAGAAGCACGTGCGAAGAGAAGGAAAAGCTATACTGATCACTGGCTGGAAAGAGTCCATTGGCAACCATAACAAAATCAGTAAACTGGCTTGATAAAAAGTACAAGACTGTAGAGATTAACAAACTAGTTATCAACACATTATACATTAATTTTACAATTTTGTTATGGTTGTCAATGGACACTTTTCAAGCAGTCGATATTCGTTTTTCACAATATTGCTCAAGCTACTGGTATTTTCATACTAAAAAGTGTTTCAAGTAACTTGAAAGATTGCAAGTATTGCCAAGGAACAGGAACAACTAAAGAGTTGTACAAGGTGGAATTATAAAGGTTGGACAGCATTTTGGAATAGTAGCAGAATTTCTACTCCTGTAAATAAAGTCTCTGAAGATCATCACAAACTTTCCTGTAAGAAGAGGATGATGAATTATGACACTCCAGGGAAGGAGGCTTTGGCAAATTTTGTGAGCCCAAGAACTCCAGTAGTTTCAGTTAGTGTTTGATTTTTAAGTATGTACATGTAGTTCGATCCGCATTAATAATATGCTTAGACTCCAATGATACTTCCTTGACCAAAACCACTAGTGTGGCGAATGGTCAATGTAACCAACCGCAGAGAAAATACAAACAGAACGTGAGTGCATATGCCCAATATGTCAAGACAAAATCATTGATGGAAAACATGAATCCATCTTCTGCGATGGTACCTGTTCCACGTGGCTCCATCGTCGGTGTGCGGGACTCTCAAAAAATGCCCTTACGACTTTGTCAACTTCAGATGACTCGTTTCTCTGTCCTCATTGTCGACTTAACCTACACCAGAAAGAAATTTCAGACCTAAAGCTTCAATTGCAATCTATAGATTCTGCTGTCAAATCAATCCAATCTTCATTTGCCCCTGCTCAGCCTAGCAGTTCTTCTCATCCTATTTCTGAAACCAGTGGTCCCAACAACTGTCAAACAGTGTTAAACTTGTATGCCTCTGCAACAGCAACTCCTGGCCCCTCTAATGCCGCAAAGCATGGTCCCTCTATTATCTCCAGCCATACCAGTCAACATTATACAGTCACTACCTCTCAAAGCACTCAGGAGCGTAAGTACAATATTGTTATATATGGAATTGAAGAATGTCCTGCAGGTACAAATCGCAACAATAGGTTAAAAAATGACTTTCAAAGAGTTGTATCAATTCTTGCTTGCCTGTCAACAGATTTATCAAGTCAATCCATACGTGATTGTCATAGAATGGGAACGTTTTCTACATCCAAACCTCGTACCCGTCCAATCTTAGTAAAACTATTAAGATCAGCTGATGTTACTCTTATTCTCACTAATAAAAGGAAGCTCTCAGTCCCAAATGTATTTATTAAACCTTTTATGTCACCTGCCGAGAGAAAATGTGAAGGTATTTTGTTGAAAGAGAGAAGATCTTTAATTTCCAATGGCACCATTCTACAGAAAATTAAGTTGAGGCAACACAAATTAATTGTTGATGGCAGCTTATATGGTGAGGTCAGTGGCAACAGTTTCACTCTATCACCCGACTTTCCAGACCACACTCTATCGCATGACATTAACTCTACAGCTGATCCTTTACCCAACCACACTCTATTACAGGAAATTAATTCTTCAGCTGATCCTTTACCCATCTCTCCTCCCCTAGTGCCTCTTCCCTCCCATACTTCAACTAGTACTGATACCATCCATGTAAGCACATTTCCTCCGATTCAATTTCAATCTCTTATTTATACAAAATCACCTGACATAATAGCCATCACTGAAACCTGGTTGCTCCCTCAATTATCCAATAATGAAATCATTCCCACTGGATATCAAATCTTTCGCAAGGACAGAGCAGTAGGACAAGGTGGAGGCGTCCTAATAGCAATATCAAACTCCCTCATTTCACACTCAATTGACATTACTACTTCCTCAGAATTACTACTTGTTAAAATAGATTGCACTCTATCACTATACTGTTGCTGCATTTACATTCCCCCAAACAGTCCTCCCGTTGTTTACCATGATTTGTTTACTTCTCTAACTCAATATTTCAATAGTTCTCCAGTTCTTCTCCTCGGTGACTTTAATCTTCCAGATGTTTGTTGGTCTTCTCTCTCCTCCTCCTCTATATCAGGCTCTATAGTGTGTGATTATTTATTTGACCTCAGCCTTTCACAAACGATAAACAAACCTACATCCATTCATGGTAGCAAACTGGACTTAGTTATTACAAATCACCCAGAATCTATCACTTCAACTACAATCAATAATTCTCTATCTCTCTCAGATCATTTCCCGATTTCTTTCGAATTCAAGCTTAAAATAACTTCTCGAAGAAATATCAAATCTGCCACATTTCCTAACTACTCCAAAGCAAACTTTGATGTATTGTGCAATTATTTCTCAAACAACCTTTTTCTTCACCATAACATGGATTCAGAGTCCATGTGGAACTATATCAAAAGAAAAATCCAACATGCTTGTGACCTTTTTGTACCTCTGTGTAAGATACCTCCCTCTCCTTCTCCAAAGTATTTTACCCCTGAAATTAGACATGCCATAAAATGCATTAAAACAAAACGTCGTATTTTAAAGAAAAAATCTTCTCCAGCCTCCTTCGACAATCTATACTCTTTAGAGCAGAATTTGAAACAAATGATCACTTCTGTGCAACAAGATTACATTCATTCCCTATAACTACATTCAACAGAAAACCTCATTCACTTTTCACTCACTTAACTCATCTCAAATCTCCTCAGCTTCCACAGGTATTAAAACATAATACCTCTATTATCAGCGATCCACTCACCAAAGCAGAAGCTTTTAACCTTTATTTTAACTCGACCTTCACTACCAGCGACTTTGTGCTGCCACCTCTGGAAAACTTGCCAACTCCTCAATCCCAACTCAGTTATATAGACTTTAATCCTGACGAGATTTTTAGCTTACTAAGCCATCTAGATAGCCATAAATCACCAGGATGCGATGGAATTAGTGGTCATGTATTAAAAAACTGCTCATTTTCTCTTTATCCTATTATTGCCCAGCTCTTTTACAGCATTATCAGATCTCAGTCCATCCCAAAGGAATGGAAAATACACAAGATATTTCCCCTTCACAAGAAAAATGATTACAACAGTATCAGTAACTACAGGCCTATTTCACTCCTTTGTATTCTTCACAAAGTGCTAGAGTCTCTAGTGTACAATAAAATAATAGGCTTTATTCATCCAAAGATCTCCAAATCACAATTTGGGTTTCTAAAGAAAAGATCAACACTTTCCCAACTGCTCATTTCTTATTCATCTATCTACAATCTACAACCAAATTGAGAAGAAATCCAATACTGATGTCATTTACTTAGACTTTGCCAAAGCTTTCGACTCTATTCCTCATGATGAAATCTTGTACAAACTTTGATTGACAGGTATAACAGGTCCGCTCTGGATGTGGTTTAGAGAATACTTGCGCAACAGAAGTCACTTTGTAGAAATAGATGGCTTTGCATCAAAACTTCTTCCTGTTCGCTCTGGTGTTCCACAGGGTAGTGTTCTAGGTCCTCTGCTTTTTCTCGTCTACGTAAATGATATTCCCTCCCTGTGTTCTCTGTCTTCCGTGTTTATGTTTGCGGATGATACAAAACTAACCAGTAACGACAGTTGCTCCCATACACATCTTCAAAGAGACTTGGATGCTCTTTACTCTTGGTGTCAGACATGGAAAATTAAAGTCAATTCCTCAAAATGCTCTGTTATGAACTTTTCTCTCTCTTCATCAACTTCTTCTTCTTATAGCATTGGTAATGACAGCATCAATCCAGTCAGCAAGCAGAGAGACCTGGGAATAGCCATTACAAACAACTTATCATGTTCCTCCCATATCAAAGACATTAGCAAAGCTTATCGTTCTCTGTTCTTGGTGAAGCGCACAATCGCTATCACATCACCCGCTCATATAAAAAAATCTCTGTACCTTTCCTTAGTAAGATCTCAACTTTCATACTGCTCCCAACTCTGGCACCCTCGTCTCATCAAGGACATTATTTTATTAGAAAACATTCAACGTAGAGCTTCAAAGTACATTTTAAACAATTTTGTTATAGATTATAAATCTTACTCAATGTCCTACCACTCATGTATCACCTAGAACTACTAGACTTGCTATTTGTATTGAAATGTCTCAAAGACCCTTCTGATAATATTGACATATTTAATTACATTTCCTATTCTTCTGGACCCACACGCTCATCTACCTCCCACAAGTTAGAACTTAAGTTTTACCGCTTCTCTAGTACACGCCACCAATATTTTAATCGTGTTGTAATGCTGTGGAATACATTCTCTCCAATTGATCTTCCCCCTTCCTTCACTACTATCAAGAAACTCTTCAACAGAAATTCTGGAATACATTCACCAAAAGATTCAACCCCAGCAATCTCTGCACATTTTGTTGTCTATGTCCCTGTTCTCAATGTCACACATCTAATATCAACATCACTTTGCCTCCCACAGCATGAGCCTATTTATTCATTTTTGTTTATTCACTTTCTTCTTTTGTTTACTTATTTATTTCTTCGGGCAGCTCTAGTAGTTAGAGTTTGACCCTCAACCACAAACACTTTACATTTTTCACTTCACTCACAATACTTGTTTTGTCCCATTGGTTGTAAAGTCAATAATAATAATAATAATAATAATAATAATAATGAAGTACAAGACTGTAGAGATTAACAAACTAGTTATCAACACATTATACATTAATTTTACAATTTTGTTATGGTTGTCAATGGACACTTTTCAAGCAGTAGATATTCGTTTTTCACAATATTGCTCAAGCTACTGGTATTTTCATACTAAAAAGTGTTTCAAGTAACTTGAAAGATTGCAAGTATTGCCAAGGAACAGGAACAACTAAAGAGTTGTACAAGGTGGAATTATAAAGGTTGGACAGCATTTTTGGAATAGTAGCAGAATTTCTACTCCTGTAAAGAAAGTCTCTGAAACTTTCCTGTAAGAAGAGGATGATGAATTATGACACTACAGCAGGGGCGTAGGAACCGGTCAGGCCAGTCAGGTCGTGGCCTGACCAATTTTACTAATCGCAAAGTTTGGAAAGTATCGTCAATGAGGAGGTCAGGAACTCATTCTAGCGAACAGAAGTAGTTGTTTTCCTTTTGTTATTGGCCTTTAAGTCAGGTATAAACAGAAGTCTTGGTATGGAATTTATTAGTGCCATAGAACTGATCAAGATACAACACATTTTTAAAAAATGTAGATTTCACACGCATGAGTAAAGTACGTAGCTAATGCCTTATTACTTTTCCAGAATGTTAGAGCATGATGCTCAGGAAAGTAGAGATTATATCCATTTATAAGACCAGTGGGAGTCTCCCGTGGTGTGGGGGGTTATAGGACTAGCGTACACAATGGAGCGCCAAGTAGTAAGAGGTAAAACCGCGGTTAGCTATAGTACGACTTATTAGACAGTTCGTCCAATTCATTTCAAATCATCTCTCCAACACTTCACCCACGCTATCCCTCACGGAGCATGGTCTCCAGCAGGTAACTATGCGTGGGTGATATAAAAATCAAATAAATGGATGGGACTGAGTGTATGCATGACACAATGAGAGTGAGTCTCTTTATAGTCAAGAAGGTATTAGCTCTGAAGAAGGTGTAATTGACATTAAACCAGCAGTAGCCAGCTGATGCACTGAAGCAATAAACTTCACTTGTTTGTTGTTGTTTTTCTGAGTAGCTAGTTATTCAATTTTTTTGTTCTAATTACTGATTTAGCTAATGGTGTTGAAACATAATAGTAAAATATCAAGACCATAAATAAACTGATACTTGAACAAACACATTGTATAGCCTGACCAATCAAAAATAGCTTCCTACCCCCCTGCTACAGGGAAGGAGGCTTTGGCAAATTTTGTGAACCCAAGAACTCCAGTAGTTTCAGTTAGTGTTTGTTTTTTAAGTATGTAGTTCGATCCGCATTAATAATATGCTTAGGATTAAATATTAGTTTATCTTGTTTTGCATTCATTTCAGGTTTTAATGAAGAAACAACAAACACTTTGTGTTTTCCGTCTGTCTCAGTCTTTGAAGCGGGTAGGTCGAAGTGTTAGTCGATGAAATAGAAAGTCTATAGCACTGCAAGCTGTACAGGATAAATGAATCTGTATGCAAGTTATTAAGCTTTTGGGACAAATGAATACGATGTGTGCTAAGTCATCCAATGCCATTTTGAGGAGCAGAAATTTTCAACAGTTCCAACTATTGTCAGTGATTTTGGAAATGCAAGAGCATGCACCAAGCACACTCTCACTTTTCTGTAGTTGTTTGGCTGGTTGTAGACTTTCTAATTAAAGCTACCAACTATAGTCAAAGTTGTTTTTTGTTTTGTTTTTTGGTGTTTTGACAAGGCATTCAAGGTGTAGTCTCGCGTAGCCAGACCCTTTACCCAATCACGCTACGCGGGGAAAGGGTCTGGTAAACTGACATAGAGCAGTTTGTTCTTGCCTAGTCAGCATGTGGTTAACTGTGGTCCATTTGTGTGGGTATAAATCGCGATGATATTTCGAGGCGCGTAGATTATTTGTTCACGATCTTGCAATGGAGAAGTGTTGTTTATGCAAGGTTTCTGTTACCTCTGTACAAAAGAAGAAGAGGAGGAAGAAACTGCATGGAAATGCCTGTAAAGAGACTAGGGATGCATTAAATACAGAATTAGACGATGCGTTTAAGATGAATCTGGTAGACTTTAAAGATACTTCTTCAGTGAATTGCTACATCTGCAAGAATTGTGACACCCTACTGAACAACATTCTTGAGTTACAGAAGCATCTTTCTAGATTGAAGGACACTGTAAAAGGCTATATTTCGAGCTTTCAGTGCAATGTTGCTTCAGGGAACATAATCAAGAGGGTTTCATCCACATCTTCCACTGCTGTTCCTCCACCAAAACGTATATGTTTGGATTCTGATAGATCACCATCAACATCACCTGCCATTACAGTGCGTTGGTATTTAATATATCTGTATACTTCAATTTCACTTATTTAGTATTGGTGATTTTAGTACTGGTTATGATAATGATTATAAAGTAATTGGAAGGGGAAAGAAAGGTAATGGTGTAATTATCTAAGTGTAAAATGCTTAAACAGTAACAGTAATTTAGCTCTTTGTTAACCTAATCATTTAAACAAACACTAGGAAAATTAAGTTATAGTAAATTATGATTACTTCTATGAATTTAAAAAATTGGCTGGTAATATTGGGTAGGCATCTAGACAAAGGTTATATTAATGGGCAAAGAGATGGCCATAATCACTACACTTCAATGAACAAACAAATTTCTGTATAGGTCAAAATAGACTACCCATCTGGCCCTAAAATGTTTGCTGTCAATACACCAAATCGCAAGAAGGCCATCAAGCAGTATACTCGCAGAAGCTTCCAATCCCTTGCCTCCACTGTAGTTGCCTCAGACATAACCTCAGATAAGGTGTTGAGAGAGATAGCCAGGACCATCAAACAAGAGATGAAGACCCTGGCAAGTATTGAGCATGATACAATCCTAAGGGATAATATTGAGGCTGTAAAGCACTTCAGTTGGGACACTGTCTTCATGGAATTGAATGAGAAAATCCCAACACTGATCAGATTACTGAGGTATACATACATAGCTGGTATTTGATCATATAAAATATTTTAATTGTATTTAATTTATAGTCTCCTAATGAAGAGTGCTGCCAAACCAAGACCAGTCATAGCCTGTATTGCATCTCAACTGGTTAAAGATGGACATCCAAAACTTGGACTTGCACAGCGAGCGATTTCCATATTTCTGTATGGTAATGGTGCAAGCAAGCAGGTATGTAGTTATAGTCAATATATCATTTAGTTTTTCATTCTGTTGCTGAAATAGACTCTCAGAGGCTAATTTGAAATTTTGATTTTTTTTTATAATTTATATGTATGCAGCTATATACAGGCCTTAACCATCTGAACATATGTTTGTCCCACCCCGCTACATTAAAGACAGTGAAGAGAATATCGATTGACCATGACATTGAAGTCCAATACTGGAGTGATGCTCTCAAATTGGCTTGTTTAGAGAAGGTAAGAAGAAATAGTTTGGCTTAGCTCAATAATCCACTACTGATGCATTTATTTTGTAAACAGGAAATCCCTACCCCAGGTTCTTCACCTCCAGCAGTCATCCTAGCAGATAGGGACTCTGATTCAACATCTCCTTCTCCATCGTTCAGTCCCATATCTGATTTCGAACAAGTATTGCTATCTGATAGAAGTAGCAAGCCAAGCAGCGATACCAGTGATGATACTAAAGAACCATCTCCGCCAGCTGATGACTGTACCATACAGATAGCCTCTTTCCAAGCTGAAGAACCCACTACCATTACAACAGACGTTGACATTCCTAGCTCATCTCCAATTCAGGAACTTTCGTCTTTTGATGCTTTGCATCAATGGAGTGGGTTTAAGATCGTTGGTGATAATATAGATAAAAATGTTCGACCATCATTTCAGCGATTAACACACCAAACTAAGTCTCTGCATTTTTTTCATTCCTATGCTGTGAAGGATAGGGTAAATTTAAGTTCAGCATCAGACACAAGAAAGCCTCGACCATCAGATTATGACTACTTTGTTGTGTCAGTTGAGGATTGGAATTGGTTTAAAGAAATTTGTCAAGTTCTTGTTTCCAGGTAAACTAGTATACATAAAATCAAAGCTTTGGGACCATGATCATGACATTACGTGCACCATTTTGTCTTTGTGCTTAATAATTTGGCTGTTAGTTCTGATTGATGTTTATTCAGTAGAGAAATGTGACTGAATCATTTCTTAACATCTTTATTATTTAGGATTCTAGTGCAACATTTACACCAGTTCAAAGGCAGTGCTAAAGAGGTGATATGGCACATTCCATCGAAGTTTACTGATGAGATGTCAAGAAAGTCTGAAGTGGTAAGATATATTGAACTGCTGTGTATTTAGTTTTGCATCTATTATAATTTAAGGGAACTGGTCCCTGAACTTTAAAAATACAACTATAACTACAATACTTGTTACATGAGTCAGAACACTATATGTGAGATGTAAAATGAGCATGCATGATATCTTCTTGAGCTGAAGATGACTAATGTGGGTACAAGACTGCTTCAGTCGAAGTTAATTAGCCAGTAGAGATATTAGATCCCCCCCCCCCCTAATCTCCACTGCCACTTCAGTTGAAGTAATGAACCAGTAGCTATTGTTATATCCCTGTGTTCCTGTTTTATACCTCATAATTTTTTCCCCACAGATTCCATTAGGGGTACAACTGTGGAACGAAAATAAACTCGATGAAATGGCTAAGATACTGGAAGAATATCACCAGAAATACATACCCACTAAATCGAGCCAAGAAGAGCTGACACTAGAGGATGGAACTACCAGGATGATTGACAAGACAGAGTTTCATAAAATTTTGTTGGGCGGTGACCAACTTACTGTGGCCAGAGTTAGGGGAACTGTTGCTCTACGTGTTCTACAATTATATTTATGCTACCGGAAAACATTCAATGTTCGCGACCCTCCTTCCTCATCCTATTCTACTGGAACTAGTTATGGCTTCCTCACTTTTCTCTATCTCTCTCTTGCGTGCTTCTCTTTATTTCTATACAAATTTATTCCTTGCTGTTCTATTTATCAATTTATGATGATAAAATAATAATCATAACAATCTTGTTCTCCATAGGTAATTTCCCATAAATGGATACTGAGCAATCTGAGCAATTTAATTCATAATAATAGCTTTCATTCATTTAATATCTACCTACAGGGTGAGGTAGTTGTTTAATTACCTTCATGAAAGTGAGTCTTGCATGCCAGTCTTCAACAACTGGCAGTACACCACTCAGCTGTTCCTCAGGGCAGTGTCATGTGTCAGGTTGGTGAAGGCAATCAGTGATTATTTGTGTATTCATACTGTCACAAATTAAGTAAGTCATAGTGTGATGTTACAGACTAAGGTGTGTGAATGGAGGGCTGTGTGGTATTCAATAAGATTATATTGGGTGATGTGTAACAGGGCTGATGTGTACTGTAGCAGCAGTAAGCTGAGTAGCAGGTGGGTACTGTAGCAAAAAGGTGTGAAGTGGGTAAAATCAACTAAACAAAGTATTCTATAAGGGCTGAGGTGAATCTCAAATGAAACCCATTTCCTATGCAGTAACTACTAAGCTGCAGTTTGTTTGCTTGCCTGTTCCTCATAAAAATTCAAATTGTTGGTTGGAATTAAGGAAGGACAATAATTGTGTAGTTATTTCAATTTAACTGACTAAAAATTTCATGAAATCAAGTAAAATGTGAGAATTTGTAGGGTTTATTAGGACTTAATATTCCAGTCCAATGATTTTGTTAAATTAATAGCTTCCAGCTCCATGATGAATGGGTAATGTCCCATAATTGCCCAACCTATTTCAGTACTTCAAATATTTCCATAATCTTAACATACACTTTTTTTTCATTTTCTATTATAGGTAGTGTGGGGTGAACTTTACTCCAAGCAGTCACTAGCAGAACATGGAACCATGTTTCAGCTCAGAAATCTAACCAACCGGTCTGGAGTTCCCTCCAATCCAGAGAAAAACATGAAAGCAGCAGAGGACTTCTTATTGCTGTTGATCCATGCCCATGTAGTAGTGGCTGCAGACAAATTGTTTGAATATGACTTTGGAGGTGATTCTCTAACGTTGGTTGCAAAGTCCATAGTCAACACTCACCTTCTGCTCCCGGCATCTACAACAGTGGATGATGGTGTCACAACATATGCTCGAGAACTATTGACACTAGGTTTAATTTGGCTACAATTTTATGATGCAGTAAAGGAAGGTGATGGGGACAGAATTCTGCTTGCATGGAAAATCCTGATACCAGTGTTCAAGGCAACTCACCATGTGAACTATCTTAAAGAGGCAGTGAATTTGGTGCTATTATCAAAAACACTATCACAGAGAAAAGTGGGGCAATTGCTTTGGTCGAGGTGTGTAAACACCCATGGGCGTAAAGGGCACAATTTACCATGCGATTTACATCAGGAACATCTTAATCGGCGTCTTAAGGGTGTTTTGAGGTTGTTGGAGCAAATATCTCACCAGAGGCAATAGTTCTTGCTGGAAAGTCGATTTCAACTGTTGACAACATCTGCACCAGCTTTGAATCACAAACATGCACAGCTGATAAAGATGCAGGTGTTCACAATACCCTAGCATTCGGAAAGGATATGCAGAAAATTGTAACAATTTTAAAAGAGAAGGACGTATTTGAGCCCAAACTAGCTAGAGGACATCCCACTTTCACTTTCAAGAAGGGAATTTTACAGAGACATACTGCTTCAAATGAACAAGTCTTAAAGAAGGTGGAAGTTCTTGTTAAAGGATTAGTGGCCAATTAATAAAGTTTTATTATTTCACATCATACTGTTCATTAATTTTTAAACTAATAAATTAATGTTAATTGTAATTAAAATAATGAAATGAGTTTGAAGGCTAAGAAGATGAGGGTTTGCAGTTGGGACATATACAACAACTTGCACACACATCACAACATGCACATAAATCAGTCATTGCTTTGGTTTCCAAAAAACCAAGGAAATCACAAAATAAAAAACGTCTCCTACAAGTTACTTTGTTATCCACATAAGCCTTCATTCTATCCGTTGCATAGTGGCCTTTCTTTCCTTGATACAATATACTGCCACTGCTCTACCTCCATCTCTGCCGGCTCTCCCTGTCTCTTGCAGGTATTCTTCAATGCATCCAGGCAAGCCCCAATGGATGATACGATATATATCAGGGCAATCTATTCCCATGCCAAATGAAATAGTTGCTATCACTATCCTCAGTGTACAGTTAGCTGTACAAAACCTCTCTATAATTTTTTCTCTATTTGCTGGCCGTGACACACGTGTATATATCTCCACCATACGAAACTCTGATAAATCAGGATATCCAGAAGGCTCTGTTAGCTTTCTTCCAAGCTTATTGCGTATAGTTAAATACAAATCAGAGCAATCTTGGTATTTGCGGAAAAATATAACAGTTTTGGGAAATTCCATCCTTTTTTCAGCGAGCTCTTCTCCTAGATTTGTCGCCAATTCACTCACTGTAACTGGTGGATCAACCCTATAGAATATGTTCAGTCGTTCAGGAGACAAGACTATCATCTTTGGATTTTGTAGTGCCAGTTTCTCTGCAATAGTATCGAATGTGGTTCTCGTTGCTGTTGCTGTCAGGGCCATAACACTTACATGTTGAGGTAAAACACTACGCAAGTTCCCGATTTCAGCAAATGAAATACGAAAATCATCACCCCAAGTTTGAATACAGTGGGCTTCGTCAACTACTAAGGCCACGAGATTTTCCTTGTAAACTTGCCGAAGTAGCATTCTGCGGTATTTGGTGTTCTCAATCAAGTTCTCCGGGCTAATGAAAACGAGTTGAGATTCTCCATTCAGTATTCTCTGTTGGGCTTCATCGTCAGTCTGGACTTCTCCTACAAAGTCTGTTTTGAGCCCTCTTGGTGAAAACTTTGCCCTCTGGTCCACCATTATGGAGGTAAGTGGGCTTATGCAGACGACAATGCTGGGAGAAGCCGCTGGTCCTGCATAATATTTTTAAAATGACATTGATGTTGTTTGGAGCTAGTATTGCTCACCTCTCAGCTTGTCGAAGACATATGGTAGAATAGCATATATAATGGATTTGCCATAGCCAGTAGGTAGAGCAACAAATGTGTCCTGCTGCATGGCAAAGCTTCTGACAGCATCCAGCTGTTTGTCTTTCAAAGAGGTAAGTCCAAGTCTTTATACCGCCTCATGAATGGCAGCGTCTAAACTGACAGTATCTGACAATGACATGGTTGCAGCATCTGACATGCAGCCTTACTCAAATTCTGTACTATATACCATACGCGCAGAAATTAGTCCCGGCTTCCGGCACAGTGTGCTTACTAGCTTGACCACGTCACCTATTGTTGTGGTCTCCCCAATTAGTGAGGGGAACTGAACAAACAACTCTATGTCAGTTTACCAGACCCTTTCCCCGCGTAGCGTGATTGGGTAAAGGGTCTGGCTACGCGAGACTATTCAAGGTGTAAGCCAAAATTTTAGTACGCATGCGCACATGAATCCGTCCGCCCCCCCCCGTTAATTCTTGGTAAGCGCCCCCTCCCCACCGCGTTCCCCCCCCCTCCTGACATCGAGGAAGTAAACGCTTGT
>WLWD01001321.1_pt1:0-10000 | contig 81519 bp, 64 predicted proteins | sample 6712731 | NCBI WGS metagenome assembly WLWD01 (sample SAMN12718690, study PRJNA576275) | sponge metagenome | isolation source: marine sponge | host: Mycale hentscheli | place: New Zealand: South Island, Marlborough, Capsize Point | collected 2014-11-01 | reverse complement strand
CACTACTTCTCTCTTCAGCAACTGGGACGGACAGTTTTACCCAGACATGGTCAAGTGAGTTATTACGACATAGCCTACACCCACATTGACCACACTAGGTGTTTGTCATTCTCCCTCCAGTGACCATGTATTTCTTGACAGCCTGTGTGCTTGCTGGTACATTTAATTGTGGTTACGTCCAATAGTAAATGTATTAGTACATTACAATAAACATACACTAGCTTCCCTTACTCTGCCCTGAAGTTCCACAACTATTTTTTTTAGCATTAATTTATTAAGCCAGGAATCAACAGAGTTGATAAAGAAGAGATGTTCCACCATTACATGACTGAGGTAAGCAACAGTTTGCAACTAGGCGGTACTGTACCAACTAACAAGAGTGTTGTCAAGTCCGTGTGGTGAATAAATTAGTGTTTCCATTAACTTTTTAAAAATATTCTATTCTATTAAGTGTCCATTAGTATGCAATACTATACAATAAACCATGGCTACTAGCTCTGTGACACCACAGGCACCTGCTGTGATGTATGTGTGTGTGTGCTATAGGAACGGGTCCTTCCTCGTCATGTTTGATGTAGACACTGAGAAAGGTGGTTTGACTCTCAACCAGGACTTCTTCGTGAACTTTGGAGCAGAGCCAGACGGACCAGCTCTGGCTCACGAGATTCGCTATCCTGGAGGTGACTGCACGTCTGACATATGGATATAAATAACCCAAGCCTGAGGCATTCGAAAAGCTGTGTCTATGAATGGATACACTATTTTTAGAAACAAATGTATTATTTTTTTTCAACTTGAAATGGACTTTTATACATATTTTAGATGATGCAGAATATACAATGACATGGTGCGTATTTAAATAAATGACTGACTTCTGATTTGGACGGACACATTAAAAAGCTGTTAACAAAATTATTAGTACATTTTGTCATAGTCGACCAGTGACTTCATCGGAGGGTGTGTTAGGACGTGCTCCGTTGCTGGGGCAATCCACTTCAGCATCTGTTTCAAGGGGCTTCCTGGCCACCAGGAAGGCACACTTGTAGCTCAGCTCCATCATGGAGTTGGGGTTTTGAATGTAAGAGGAAGGAATCCCCACTTCTTCTTTCTGAAATGAAACAATACAACAAATGACTACATCCAATTGAAAGTATGGCCATTCCGTACCAAAATTTCAAAACCTATTTCTTCGGAGGCAATTCTTCTGATGTCCTCCCAACTCAGTTCTATAGAGAACTCACTCGGCATGTCTGAGAAGTGGTAGAGAAGAGGACCTGAAGGAAGAGACGAGATTTAGAATACTAGTTCTGACTGTCAAAGTTGACACCCAGTGATTAAGAGAGAGAACACTAAAACTTGAGTGAGACTAAAAATAATACCATTATCATGGACAACTAAAATGTACTCTGTATGCTAGAAATCAAAACACACACACCGGTTATATATGCAATTCTTCCACAGTTCGTCCATTACTGGTGCCTGTTCAAACTAACACATGAATTTATCTTTTGAGTAGAACTTGGCACTTATTTTAAAGTCAAGTGACTGGTGCACTGAGGAACTAGCTGCTTCTGTCTGAGCAGCAAATGTAACACGAGGAGAAGATGGAGGAGTGATAGAAACATCTCGAGAGTTGGTTAGATATTACTTTGTAATAATGTGCCAAAGACAAGATGTCATTATTTCTAATAATTCACAAGGTTTAGTACATATACTAAAACATCTTCCTATTGAATGGGGTGTGGTCACTTTTAGAGCTTATGCCATATATCACAAGTTATTCCTTAGGGTCAAATTAGCCTACATATATCACAAGTTATTCCTTAGGGTCAAATTAGCCTAGAAGAAAAGAGTTATCCTCTCCTAAATGTAAGCTGTCCTAGACTAACAAAAGACTGGCAACTGATATCTCACTATTGTAACTACAGCTGCATTTTTTATGTTTTAATTCTTTTTCATTTTGTATGTTGATTTGTTTGTATTAGATGGATGGAATTGTGTGGCTTGTTGGTTCTTTTAGAATACTGCACACAATGTCACTTACCAAACACACAAACATAGTATTCATAGTATTACTACAACCACCACGCTACTACTACTTCTACTACTAATACTACTATTGTTATTACTAAACTCACCAAAGTTGATCCAGTAGCCACCTGGTTTGAGAATGAAGAAAATCTTTTCCAGATACTGAATGACATTGTGCGCAGTATCCAAAAAGAAGCAGCAAGCCACACAATCCCACTCATCTGCAACACAAGCAAGTCAACATACAAAATGAAGGGGAAAAAAACAAAAACAACAACATAAATTAATATAGTAAAACCTCCGAATAGCGACCATATTGGAGACGGGACTTTTTGGTCTCTTCTCAGAGGTTGGTCCTTTCTCAGAGGTTCTTTTGTAAATGTTGATAAAGAAACTTGAATTGATTAATTATGTATGTCTTATTGCGGTTATCTGAATGGTGTCCTGATGACAAGCATCTTACAAGAAATGTTTTCTTCTGAAGTATTAACTGCCTTCTTGTGGCTACTGATAGCTAACTTTTAAAAAAACTTTCCAGAATAAGGGGATTGTTTGAGGCGGTATTTGCAACAAACCACACCAGTCTTAATTTTGGTAGCAAGCCAGGTGATTTTTCCTAGTAGCACTTGCTGTCCTCTGGATATTATTTCCTGCACTTTTTGTTCAGATGAAGATTAAAATAGAAGGATCAAACTTTCAGCGAGCATTTAGCGAAGACCTCTTGTCCCAGACAAAATTGGATACTGTAGAAGAAGTGTCGTATGCTATTTTTTATTGGACCTACGCGTGACCGCAATCACTCAAATTTCAGTAGGTGTGGTCTTTAGTTACTCGTACAGGGGCGAATGTATTTATTTTGAGCAAGATGGGACTGAGAAATCGGTCACTGGTCGGAAATAAGAGGTGGTTGCTTCTCGGAGGTTCTAAACGCACTGTATTTGTTGTAGTTGCAATCGGGGGCGCATGATTTGGTCTCTCCAGAGAGGTCGGTCGCCTCTTGGAGAGGTCATTAATAGAAGTTTTACTGTAAATTAAAACATAAAAATGCAGCTGCAGATTAGAGAGAAGTAGCTCTCTAGAGAAAATAACACATTGAACGTGACCACATAAGTAGATTCTAAAATCCCCACCCATTCCCAAAATTACGAATTAAAAAGTTTGGCCTCCACTCATCTTGTCAAAGAACTGTGTACAACATCAATGGATCTGGAGTCACCCAGATGGTTATACTCACGGACCATTGATGGCACAATCATACACACACACACACACACGTACCTGGGTTAGTATACACTTGTAAGAAATCTCCTGCGGACATAGAGAAGTCTTTGAGTCCAGACACGTCACTGGGACACACGTCGGGTATCGTGATGGCCGCCAACTGGTGCTGGTAGGAGACCAGGTTGGAGTACTGGTGCACCCACGGACAGATCACATGATCACTGACACTTTTACATCTACCATTGTGTTCACATACACACACAGATCATAGTCTGGTAAATGAAGATTGGAGAAATCATTTGGTGAAAATGTAGCAGACGTTCAGTACCATTACCATGAACACCCTTTACCAGGTAACTTCTTTTCATTCATCTGCTGATCCCTTACCAATATGAAGAGATGTGTGTGTGTGTGTGTGTGTGTGTGTGTGTGTGTGTGTGTGTGTGTGTGTGTGTGTGTGTGTGTGCAAAGTTATAAGAATATACCATTCGAATTGTTGTACACATAGAGCCATTCAATGTTGGCAGCTTTTCCTCCAGTTTAGCAGATAAGCAATTTCTCGCTGGGTTGGCACACAAATGTTGAGATGTCGTCCCCGACAGACTGACTGACAATCTCACATTGCTATGCTACAGCAGCTCCTCCTCCTGGTAACCACTACTCTTCTAACAAATGTCGTTTCACTCTATTTTACTAATTGATAATTGAATACTTCATTCAAGTCTACTAATTGCCTGTACTACTTCACCAAACTCATAACCACCTCCCATGCCACTGCATTTGACTCCTCCCCCCTCCCCTCCCCTCCCCGGGCTCTCTCTCTCTCCCTCTCCCCGATCTTACTGGTTCAAGATGAAGTTGGATCCCAAGAGCATGAACACACTGAACTCGTTGCCCTGGCAACAGTATCCGTGCTGCGCTATGTCAAAAGCAAGTCTACCAAGGCCAGCTCCAGGAACAAGTACAGACACTTTGCCGACATCACTACACGTGCACACGCAAAGACAACAAATAAACAAACACATCCAGTGACAGCTGCCATCTTTACTTCAATGTCAATAAAAACTATTAGAGTACTTTATGTATAAACCAGGAATCATTTTATTCCTTGCTAAATAAACTAGGACTAAAACTATGACAAACAGCACATTAGCCAAGATAACTTACCACCGCCGCTAATTCGAACACTAGCCAAGATAACTTACCACCGCTGCTAATTCGAACACTAGCCAAGATAACTTACCACCGCTGCTAATTCGAACACTAGCCAAGATAACTTACCACCGCCGCTAATTCGAACACTAGCCAAGATAACTTACCACCGCCGCTAATTCGAACACTAGCCAAGATAACTTACCACCGCCGCTAATTCGAACACTAGCCAAGATAACTTACCACCGCCGCTAATTCGAACACAAATGAACTCTAAGTTTGTAAACCGTAACTGTGTCCGCACAAAATCAGATACGTCAGACACAACTTAATTCAAATGGGTAAACAATTGACGATACGGGTAAAGATTGATAAACCAAAGGAATCCGTTTAGTGGAGAATGGGGACATGGTTGACCACCAAGCAAACACAATAACACAACAATGACATACGTACGTCCAACCATATATATATATATTATATATATATACAATAAACAAATATCCCCGATTTTCAATTGTGTCACCCCTGATAGTGTCTCGCTCACTTCGCTCACTCACCAATAAATAAATAAATAATAAAATTAAGTGAACAACAATAAACTACAACTAAACTGTATTACTTTTAAAGACACTTTCACTCTTCCAATATCATCTGGTCTGTCTGTCTCTCTACACATGATCTGTGGCCACACCTACCAGGAATAGGACGGGAACCTGTTGATTAGCTCCCTGACGATAGGGGCATAGCACATGGCCCTCTCCCTCTCCCCCTCTCTGCTCCAGTCTCTGTAGAACTGTTTGATGGTGGTGATGACCTTGTCCATGTAGAACTGACTGGCAGACTTCACATTCTGCACAGCATTGCTAGAGTCCTGGACACATGCACACACACACACCATTATCCTAGCCTAATGAGGTAAACTTACACCTCCAGTAAACTATGCTCGTGTGTCAAGCGTTGCATCGAGAAACTACGTATCCTTCTGCTTTATGAACCTTCCCTCTAGCAAAGCTTTGTGTGCGTATGGAACAGCAGTGTGGGCGTGTGCATGGCAGAGTGGTTCACTCAGAGGGTGGTACCCACTTACCTCTACCAGCTATCGAGTGCTAACTAGTTCTTCAAAATTAAAATGGCTACTGTACTGTAATTAGAGTGCATGAATCTGTACTCTACCAAACACATGATACTGTGACAACACAGAAGGTGCAATTATTAATACACCATAAATGAAGTATTAGTTCAATTAGACTCATATCAGAAAAGGTCTGCCACAAAAAAAAGTAACGAATTAGGTAAAGGAGTGACAAATTAGGTAAGTGACCGAATGTGATGAGTAATGTATAACGCATACAAACAAAACCATAGTAACATAAACTTACAAAATTAGAGACACTTGAGTTTTCAAACATTCCAACGGCACTTCGTACGATGGACCGAACAAATCGGTCATTATTTTCTATACCCTCAGCAATATCCTTGCAATGATCTGGGTAGTCCTTCAACATCAACCTGTGGCAAGCAGGCAGCTTACCATAACTCTCCACTACTTGTTTCAGCCTCAACACGGCATAGGACCTATTCACAGAAGAGATAAGCGTGGGACGTGAGCATTTCCTTCAAGTTACCTGTAGTATAGGAACGCATTCACAACAGCTTTAAAATGCTCCCTCTCCTCAGCAATTTCTTGTTGACTGTGTCGCCCATCATCCCCAATGGAAGTAGATATCGACTTCTGAGACGTAGAATATCTGGCAGACCTGCCACCACCAGGATTCGAGGATGCCATCGTAAAGCGCTGGTGTTTACCCTTTACCAAGAGAAAAAGCATTTAGTACAGCAACCCCTTACCTAAACTGGAGCATCAGCTTGAGCTGACTCAGCATTACAACTTCAAATTGATGCGGCGGTAAAGAATGGATATTTCGGATAGGCGTTCCCGTAGTAAAAGGCTTCTACCTGACAAAGTACGAAGTGTAAGGGTGACCGCCTCCTCTTTAACTTGGGAAAATAAAAAAAGGTCTAAGGGAGGACAATCTAAAGAATTTAAAGTTGCAATGTCAGAGGACGAGTCATCTGGTAAGTTGGAATGGTATTGTTAAACCCATTGATTTATGGTAACTGTTTCTCTGAAATACAGTATCTAAAAATATAGCAGACTCAGCCAAGGATCATGGCAAAAAGAGTGAGTGAAGATGTTTTAGCGAACTTCTTTTTTGTTTCCCCTATAACTGTGACCCTTTACCAAGTTAATATCAAGTTGCTCACAGGTGTGTTCCACACAATTATTCATTTAGGTTACCCCACTATCTGTGACTTACGTCCAGAGGACAAGAAACGTGTGAGGGAACTCATTGAGCAAGTTGCCCGACTTGGCTCAGAGAAGGAAAACTTACTGGGAGAAATGGCCAAGGAAAGAGATGCATATCGGGGACTTCTTGAAGCATTGAAGACACAATGTCACGAAATGTCAGAGAAAAAGAGCAATATCCTTTCTTAAGATTTGTATACTTGTTACCCAATACAAATATTGACCTTTGTGTATTGAGGCAGTGTAACTGATACTGTAATTACTATTTGTCTTAGTTCTACAAAATTGACATTTTCTTTGACTGAACACTCATACATTTAGAAGCAGAACTTAAGTTGTTCCAGGCACCTTCTGCTCCAATAGTCTCAGGTTATTCCCAAGCCCCTAGCAATCAGAATGCCTCCTCCAACATCCACCATCAGACTCCGCAGCAATTCCGCCCATTTTTGTCCAGTCAGTATGGCCGTCAGGGACACATTTCCACTAGTTCTCAGTCCGTGACTACCGCACAGAGTCAGGCTGGTCCTAGCAACACAAGTGATACTGGGTGCTGTTCTTATCAACAAGCCCGTGGCAGATGTAGAATTTCACCTCCACGTAGCATGTCCAGTTTTGCCAACATTCAGCTCTCTCCAAGCCGACACCTCAAGAAGAACCATACATCATCCCAGCATACCTCCAGCAATGACGTATTCTCATCCTGCCTCCAATCTAAACCATCCCCGCCTCCTCATCACGACAAGTTCCAACAATCATCAAGTCCTCATCGTCAAACAGCACTTGGTACGAGACCACCTTCCTGGCAGCGAATTAGATTTCCATCTGGAATGAGCTCCATTAGCAGCATATCAGCTACTGATGATGATGATGACAATGTTCTCAATGACAAACTACCCATCTTTCATCATCCGTGTGGCAATGGCGAGAAGAGGAATACTGTAAGCATGAAGAAGGCAAAGACCCAACGACATTTAGAAACCTTTGAGACAACTACTGAGTCAGCAGTGAGTGAGACGGAGCAGACGAGCACCGTTTATGGAATAGAAGCTGCAAGCAACAGAGTTCCTGCTGTGAGTGACAGAGTGCCTGCTGCGAGTGACAGAGTGCCTGCTGCGAGTGACAGAGTGCCTGCTGCGAGTGACAGAGTGCCTGCTGCGAGTGACAGAGTGCCTGCTGCGAGTGACAGAGTGCCTGCTGCGAGTGACAGAGTGCTTGCTGCGAGTGACAGAGTGCCTGCTGCGAGTGACAGAGTGCCTGCTGCGAGTGACAGAGTGCCTGCTACGAGTGACAGAGTGCCTGCTGCGAGTGACAGAGTGCTTGCTGCGAGTGACAGAGTGCCTGCTGCAAGCAACAGAGTTCCTGCTGCGAGTGACAGAGTGCCTGCTGCTATGACTCGTGCATTGAGCACTGACACTGTGTTGTATCTTAGAAGGAACTCCCACCCTACGGTGCCTGTGGCTGTCGATTCAAGCACACAGACACTCAATGTCGAGTCTAAAGCTATTCAAACAGAAGTGGAAGCTTTGCTACACATGCATGACAGGAAGCCTGCACCTGGAGCTTGTCATGGACTCCATGAAGCTGGAGGTAGTAGCTACGTCCCTTCAGCACATTTTCAACCTGGTGAGGTGGTCCAACAAGATCAAGGAGCAGTTCTAGACGTGCGATGTAGTCGGTCATGTGACTCACACCATTCAGTAGACAACATGCATTATACATCACTTGGACACACCCCTCACACAACACAGCATGTGCCTCTTGGAAACTCTACCAGGGTTATCTCAAATACTACAGCAACTCAACCATGCACTCTAAACTTGCATCATTCCACCCACCGTGAAGGTGTGGCTTCAACGCCACTGCTGCTGTCTAGAGTTACTGTTCCTGTCATGACATATTGCAACAGCTCCACGCTGCACGTGGCAACTGCACCTTCTGATAGCTCCACGCTGCACGTGGCAACATGCAACACTCCATCCACTCACACACGTACTGCCTCTGTTGCTGACTCCCCTATTGCTAATCCTGGCGGCATAGCAACGGAGCATGAAGACATGTTGGTAGTATCAAGTTTACTGAATGCGGATGTCAGTGGAGATGTGACTTACAACACTACACACGATGTGATACACTTGTCTGAGGACCAGCACGACTTGAAAGTGGCACAGTGTCATAAGCTTCAGTTGAACCCCTCCCACAAGTAAGGAAAGAATGTGATGTGTCTGGCTTAGTTCTTCTGACCACATATAAAGTTTTATAACGATAGCTTCAACTATTGCCTGCATAATTAGACTGACATTAACGATAGCTTCAACTATTGCCTGCATAATTAGACTGACATTAACGATAGCTTCAACCATTGCCTGCATAATTAGACTGACATCGATAGCTTCAACCATTGCCTGCATAATTAGACTGACATTCTGAAGTTTATAAGATTTTGAACTTTCTTTCCTCCCAAGAGCTGTTTTGCTTAAATATCCAGTATTCTGAATTTTCTTTGGTGGCTAGGTATATTAGACATTACTTTCAAATATATTGTACTTTTCACTAGTCATAAAATATTTTAATACAAACATTTCAACCTTTTACAATGGCTATCATCAGTGTGTGGATGATATACATGTATCAGTGCAGTAAAACAATGTCCACAAGAAGTGCTTCTAGTTATAGCTCTGTCTGTCATAGAAACATGTACGTTAGTATAGCTCTGTCTTTCAAGAAAAAATGTACGTTAGTTATAGCTCTCTGTCTGTCATAGGGAAGGGGAAAACATGTACGTTAGTATAGCTCATGTCTGTCAGAGAAACCTTGTACGGTTAGTTATTAGCTCTGTCTGTCATAGAACATGTACGTTAGTTATAGCTCTGTCTTTCATAGAAACATGTACGTTAGTTATAGATCTGTCTGTCATAGAAAAAACATGTACGGTAGGATAGCTCTGTAGGTCATAGAAACATGTACGTAGTTTATAGCTCTGTCTGTAATAGAAAAAATGTACGTTAGGTATAGCTCGGTCTGCATAGAAAACATGTCGTTAGTTATCGCTCTGTCTGCATAGAAACATGTACGTTATTCTAGCTCTGTCTGTCATAGAAAAATGTACGGGTTGTTATAGCTCTGTCTGTCATAGAAACATGTACGTTAGTTATAGCTCTGTCTGTCATAGAAACATGTACGTTAGTTATAGCTCTGTCTGTCATAGAAACATGTACGTTAGTTATAGCTCTGTCTGTCATAGAAACATGTACGTTAGTTATAGCTCTGTCTGTCATAGAAACATGT
>WLWD01002837.1_pt1 | contig 81594 bp, 53 predicted proteins | sample 6712731 | NCBI WGS metagenome assembly WLWD01 (sample SAMN12718690, study PRJNA576275) | sponge metagenome | isolation source: marine sponge | host: Mycale hentscheli | place: New Zealand: South Island, Marlborough, Capsize Point | collected 2014-11-01 | reverse complement strand
CCATTACCTTAGTCTTGAAACTATTAGAATAGTTCACTTTCTACATTCCCTTATGAGGAGGGCTCCAATTGAAGTTAGAGATACCTCCATACGGATATGTAGAATGAAATGTGAACAATCCTGCAGTAAGAGACATAGGAAGTTTTCATTTTTGTCCTGTGCCACATTCATCATCCAGTGAAACTGCCAGCTCAGTCCTGAAGTGGGCACATGGTCACTTTCATTGACATTGAGCTATCATGTCAACTGCTCTGAAATTGAACTGATTCACTTGCATCTCATTTTCATCCACCAGACACATTTTGACCTGTAAGCTGTTGGTGTCTTACATGAAAAGAAAGTTGGGGCCTACTTTCATTTTCAGCGTTGCCAGCTATAATGGAGATTTATCATCCCACTGGTGTAGTAGAGAATTTGCTACTTGGTTTTTTATGTGTTTCTTGGCCTAATAATAGAAATATGTTTCATTGCATTTTAGGAGGTAGCTTTCATATTTTTTAAATTTTAAATATAAAATGGCTTGTTTCGTTTTTTTTTAACTTTCCAATTTAATCAATTTGCTCCGGATTTGTAAACAATAGTGAGTTACCCAAGAGGAGATAATTAAGCAAGTGGATTTCCGAGTGTTTGGATATACAATCAGGAAATATGCAAGTGCATCTCAAAGAAACAGATTTCCATAAGCTAACTTTAGCATTTCCTTACTTGGCTACTTCCTCTCAGGATATAGAGATGTCCACTTGTGACAAGCACTAGCTTGGAAATAACCCTATCAAAATTGAAAATCCTGATACTTGCTGAAAAATTACTTAACTTGAACAATATACAATATAACATAGTGTACAATGGATTTTAACTATGAACATTCAAAATGTGAGTCAAAAAAAATGCCATGGGTTTCTGGTGTGCCACTTACTAAAGTACGGTAAGAATCACTTGAATAATAGTGAGTAATTTACCAACCTGAAAACCCTGAAAACTTTCTCTATTGTTCACGCGGGATTCCCACACTTCCCACGCTTTATGTATTGCTAATTTCCGTATAAAATCTGAGAAGAAATAAAAGGTTAAAAAAATGACTTTTTTTTCAATGGCGCGCTTGATTTGAAATTCATGTAATTACTATACTTGGAATCAATCCTCATACTTTTCCCTAAAGGATCACGCCTCAAAGTTTGTGGAGCAAATAAGCAACTTAGATAGTTTATGTAATTAATGCTACATGTAATTCTGTTTAGCTTAGTAACTGCAGTATAACGAACTTGAAACATTGTCTGTGGTGTGTGTCTATGAAATTATTAATGCAACTTTTTATGATTCAAATGCAAAACTTCTTCAAAGTATGTTTAAGTACTGCCGAGTAAGGCAGTATCTTATAGTATCTACTCACTACTGGAGTACTCAGCCATACTTAATACAGCGTTCAGGATTCGTGTAGTGCTTGATGCTGGGGCAGTGGTGGTGTTGGTGGGTGTTGCTAGGGATACCAGGCAGTTCTGTTGTTGTTGTTGCTACTACTATTAGCTGAGAGAAATCAACCATTTTAGTATCAACCTGAAGCTTTCAATATATGAACTAGTTGAGATGGAGTAGACTGGTATGGTAAAAAAAAAAATTCCACGGATGTGAGGCTAGTTCGTACAATATTGAAGTGACGTCATTTCTGAACTAAAAATAACTTGTAAGGTTTTACTTCTTATTTTAAGTAAGTTTGCTTTAATAAATCCTTTAATAAATCAATCCTAGTCGATACTGCCTCAGTTAAATGTAGTTTGTCACTTATAAGACCTACTCACAGACCACCCTCACTGACAAATATCTTGCTAACTTCAATACTTTTAAGAGAAGCAATAAAAATATATAGGGGGCAAAATGAACTCAAGGGAGGCAACCCCCTTTCCCCTCCCCCCTAAATGAATGCCTGCAGGAGTATGCAGTTGTGTTGCCCGTAGTAGTTGTTATGAATACAAATACCTAATATGAATTTAGTGAGTGTACATCTCTCTGCTGGCCTTGCTTGTCCTCAATTAGTAGTAGTCTTCTAGTGTGCTACTAAACATACCTCGCCTACTCCTTAATAGGGGACCTTTGTGTGTTGCCATGAGTGGGCAGGGTTTTGAATTCGCTGTACATACTGTATGTACCTGTCAGGTTCATAGTTCGAGACTATGACTACAATCCCAAGACTGAAGCTGCTGAGTCGGAGGAAAGGGGAAACTAGAAATTCAGATCAAGAAGCAGTTTGTAAGTATTCTGTTGTATCATCTGTCCATTATAAGGACAACTTTAACTTATTGGCTGAGTGTATGACAGTGTGTTAGTTCAGACACTCCTCTCAACTTAAGACACACACACACATGCACACTCACACACACAACAAGACACACAAACATTATACATCACACTTGCACTTGACCAAAACTTTGTTGTAAGATGTGATGTATTTTAGCATCAAACTGAGTGATCACAGTAGATTTGCAATCACTTTAGGGCCTGTTTTTTCCTGTCTTACTGAGGTTGATGTGTGTATGCTTTAGTAAGATTGTGGTATGTGTGTGTGTGCAGGCTCCTCTCATGAAATGGCTAAAGTGAATTTCAGTCAGTCCTTCATAGCCTGGGTCCACCTCAAAGCTCTCAGAGTCTTCGTCATGAAGCCTCATCGCAAAGCACACAAGAGGGTCACCACAGATGTACACTCATCTTGACTCCAAGTTTATCGCCTCAGAGTCTGCCGAAGTTAGTTAATAGCTTTATCTGAAAATTATTCTGTCAAATCTTTGGATCAAGCTAAACTTCGAGGGTATAGCACTAAATGGTCAAATGCCAAATACATCCTAGGTTGTGCATTTTTTTTTAGTGATTTCCTTACTCCATGTGCTATAATTAGTAAAGTGCTGCAATAAGATCGCTTAGATATACTGGGGGCATTCAGCAGCCTCTTACGTACAGTTCAGGAATTGAAGAAGCTTGGTTCCAAGCCTTTGTTGCAATGGTCCACCTATTCAACCACCTTGCAGAGGATTACTGAGGAGAATGGCACTACGTCATTCCAGCAACAGGTTATAAGAAATGTAGATAGAGCGAAGACTCATTTTTCAACTCACTATGAAAAGTATTGTACTGCAGTCACCAGCTGTTTGAAGAATCGATTAGAATGGACTGATTTAGAGTTTATACGAGATATCGTCATAATTTTAGCAACCCAAGGCTGGGAGAAATGAATAGAAGAGCAAGATCATGTGGAGCAACCTGTTCCAAATTATGTTTCTGCAATCAATCACTTGGGTTTGAAGTTCAAGATTCCCCTTGAAGCTTCTGGAGTGGTTGTGGCATCAATTCTTCAAGAGTTCCAAGATATCATTCTTTATGCTACTGAATTCATTTCTCTGTCTAGTACAAATTACCAAACAGTTTGGTGGAAGATTTTTCATTCTCCTAATGCTGCTAGCTGGACAAACGCTTTAAAACTTGCCCAACTATTGTTTACCCTTCCAGTCTCCAATGGGAAACTTGAGAGGATTTTTTCAACACTCAAAAATATCAAACAATCCAAACGATCTTCATTAAGCAATGAACTTCTTGATGACCTCCTAGTAAGTAATGTAGATAACGTGATGATCAAGGATTTTAATGCTGACAGCAGCATTGAACTGTGGTGGAACGCTAAATCTCGACATCCTAACCAGCATGCAAGGAAACTGAGTGCTGACATAGCAGGAGAGAGTGAGCATTCATCATCAAAGTTAGCTGATATTATTTTGGAAGACTGGAATACCTGGATGGACAGTGATTAATCAACAAAATATTAACATTCCTTTATCATTACAACAATATTTGCACACTAATAAAAAAATTTCATTGCTTGGTTTCACATTGTCTACCTAAAACATAAAAATGAATAAAATATCATGTAATATTCTTTGTTTCACATTGTCTACCTAAAACATAAAAATGAATAAAATATCACGTAATATACTTCCTAAAATGTATTTAAATGAAGTAGTAGATGACCTACCAATCCACAAAAATGACCAGTCAAAATACATTTTGTTAGGCCATTTGTCAGAACAAGTAAAAAAGCTTATTTATACCCCTACATAAAGACCACTACAGTCGGACTGTAGTGGTCTTTATGACTCAGCTATTGACAGACAAATACACCATATTTGCTCCAAAACTTGTGAATACACCAATGTCCTTCTTCTACACCAATGTCCTTCTGACCACTGCCACATACCTTGTGGAGCAGAAGCAGGACTTCCCAGCTACAAAGAAAGCCACCGAGCGTCCCTGGATCTCCTCCACGTTGCTAATTACAGCTCCATCGATGCTCGCAGTGGCCCCATTGGTAGACACCACAATAATCCCATAGTTATCTCCAAAGCCGCTTGACGTAGCATCATAGCATACCTTCGTGCTGTCGCCGCCATTCTGTTGCACCACACCTTCTGGAGGGTTGAGCCTGGTGTACCTCGGGCTGTTGCTCTCTGTGCTGAAGATGTAAATGTTGTAACGGAGGTCATTCAGACCACCTTTATCCAGGGCAGGAAGCCAACACACAGTGGCAACACATCCACTCACTATGGGAACACCTTCTCTGCCCAGTATCAAACGTGGAGAAGAAGGAGGTGCTGCAAAATAATAATAAAGAACATAAATCATGATCTCTATCCAACACACGTTGGTCAACAATTAACTGGGGAAAAAAAATTTAGGTGACCTTTTCTTTGCCAAATAATGTTTGGTTTATTGACCTAGCGGATGAATATCCCAGTCTTTCAGAAATGAATTGCAGCTGCTACCATGAATACTAAATCTGATTTGATGAACCATTCTCCCTCCCTTCTCTCTCTCTCCTACTCACTCCTGTCAGTCGTACTGCAGTTGATAGAAAAAAGTTTAAGTTTGATTTATGGTGGCCTCACGTGGCTTAACTTCCTCACAGCCTTTTAACACACACCTCCCAGCAAAAATTGAGCGACATGTAGAACTGGTTTCAACAAAACAAGCCCATTGAAATTGCAAGATGGAAATAGTATAGTTTATCCAGTTACATCTCCTGTTAGCACACACACATACACACACATACACACACACACTTACTGGTGCAAGGAGCAGCAGGATTGTTAGGGTCCCTGATGTTGGGTGAGATGCAGGCACACACTGTATTATTAGTCCCTCTGCTCTCACTATTAGTGGGACAGCTCAAACAAGAAGAGTTGCCAGTCACACTCTTGTACGTCCCCTCAGGGCACGCTGCAAAGCAACAATACCCATGATAAAATACTATCACAATATTTCAATAGTGACAAGTGCTACTAATGTAGATAACAATAACGTTGATGATGATAATAGCAACAATAACTAAACCAACAACAAACAAACAAACAAACAAACAAAAATAATAACTAGTGTGCTTAAGGATAAATGGCGATCGAGCGAGCCTATCTAGTTAGGTTACATAATATAATATTAAGACATGTTTACTGCTGTAGTAGCCAGAAAAGTGCTGTAAAGGCAGTGAACATATTAATTTTGTTAGTTAGCATTGTTTTGTGTTATTCTTAGCAGTAGCTGTAACACACACACACACTCACACACACTTGTTGACTGGACTACCAACACAAGACTTACCTTCGTGGTTAGACTATTGGACAAAGGTTTTTCAAGTAAGTAACGACACTTTTGCGTAGGACGCATAACAATGACAAACGGCGCATTAACTTATCACTGCCACTCGCTCAAATAGAAAATGAACTCCAGTAAGTTACATGATGGTCAAAGTACTAATGACATACGTACGTCCACACATAAATATGAGCAAACAAATAAAAACATACCCCCAATTTCAATTGTGTTACCCCTGATAGCGTCTCGCTCGCCAATAATAATAATTAGCAAGTACGCATTTAAGTACCTCGCCTTACAGTGGCATTTGATGTACTAACTTTTTGCACACGGGTTCAAACCCCAAATGGATGCACTCTTTTCTTTTAGTAAACTACAGAGCTGGGAGAACTCCACGAGTTACCCAGTCTGGTAATGATGATGCTTTACCAACTTGGCTCAGCTTATGACGTTCATGAATGCACACAACACACGTATGTAGGCCACAGTCTTTACTGACACTCAAACTTATGTACTACTACTAGTGGTGTGCTTGAGCACAAATGGCGAGCAAGCCTAAAACTACACTATTGTTAAACGATTGATTTTAACTTCTAACACTCAAGTTACTAAAATAGTCGAGTTTTTAAACTACGTATATACGGTAAAGGCATTTAATGGCATAGTAACCATTCCATGCAACTGTTAGAATAAAAAATAATAATAATAAAGCAACAAAATCAAGTCATGTTATTTAAAGTTTTTTCATTGTGATATTCATTAGCTATGCAGTAGTTGTAATGCACAATACTTTCACACAATTAAACATACCTATGCAAGACTTACCTTCGTGGTTAGTCTAGTGGAAAATGAATTTTCAAGTAAACACTGTTGCTTAGGGCTTATAACTATGACAAATAGCATATTGACTTACCACTGCCACTAACTCGAATAGAAATGGAGCTCCAGTAAGTTTTTGAGTTTTAACTGCATCCGCAAAAGAATTCAAAGCGGTAAACAATTTAATTTCTAGGATGATACGGGTAATGATCGCTAAACTGGAGGATTCTGTTTAGTGAAGTTTGGGGTGGGGTCAAACACAAAGCTAACACAAAGCTAACACAAAAATACTCAAGGTTCAAAGTACATACATACGTCCACACATATATATAAACTAGTGGTGTGCTTGTGCACAAATATCGAGCGAGCCTGCCTAGTAGGGCCTGCCAGATTATGCTCAAAATTTTTAGATTATATTTCAAAAAATGTGTCATTATTCCAAAAGAATAGCATATTATTCTATCAATTTTCTTATTATTCAAATTAGGAATAAGTGAAATAGTAATGACTGCAGTCTATATCTAAAGTTGGTACAATATGAAACGAATGAGTAAAACAATCAGTCTCTCTTACTGCCATTCTGAATTACATACTCAATATAGAGTATTTAATATATTGTTATTGTGCAGGGGAGGGAAGGTGATTGTAAGGCACCTCGCAGCTGGTGATGAGCAATGCGAAGGACCAGCTCTATCTATTTATTTAGATTGAGCAGTACAATTAGCAACCACAGCTAGCTAGGCTAGTACAAGCTAGAGTGACTAATGATAGATAAAAAATAGGTAAACTATGCCTACTATGAAGGCAAAGCTAAATAGATGAATTAAGTATGGATACTGAGCTTGCAGCAGCTAGGTTTCAGATTTTTCAACAAAAAGGGAATGAATACAAAACAGAGAAAAAAGTGTGATATATAGGTTTAGTGGGGTGTGGGGGTAGGTTCGATCGCTGCCACCAGGAGATAAAGTGAATTGGCGTTTTGCTGATACGTGCGTGTATGCTCGCCCCAGGAAACCTCTAGATAAGCTGACCCCAGGTCTGGCCTTAAGACGGCAACCGAGCTTTTTATTCCACACACAAAATCAATGCACAAAGACTCTCACAAAACTCAACTCTGATCCACTGGGGCTGGGCTGTGGTATATATAACCCAGCACCATGTGGAGTGAAACATAAATAAGAATAGTGTAGAGTCTGTAGTACATATGTATGTATTTAATGCGATCTGACCATTTATACTAATTAAGATGTTCATACTTCTGTTCTCAATCAAGATAACTCTGTTTTGGCATGGGTGTTCCCACATGGGGTGATGGTGCATGTATACAGAATCAGACAGTGAGGATACTGGAAAGGGCCAAACAATCAATAGCTACACAAACAAACCAATTAACAAGTTCAAAGTTCATGCATTATTGGATGACACGTTATCTTGCACACATAGGGTCCAGGTAGGCCTGGACAGTTAACTCTTAGTGAAATTTTGAATATCCCAGTAAAAATGTTCAAAGAATGGAGAAAACATACTCTGCTACAGCTGAAAAAAGTTTGAGAAACTGTTTAGCATAATTCTCCAGATGACTTCCTCCTGACTCTGAGCCTGAGCTGACAGCTCTTCCAGTATTTCAAACTTTTTTCATTTTTGGAAGTACAATAACAAGGTGGCCAACACAAACCCAGCTGCTTTAATCAAGTAATGAAGATCTACCTTATAACCACCTTTCTAAATGTTTATGTCCTTGTTGTATATAAGAAAAAGAGATTAAAAAAAGCACTATTGATTTCTTTATAGGTAAGGATTATATGAACTGATTATTCTCATTTTCCCTTTATTATTCTCTTCAATACCTTATTATTCTAGAATTATTCCACTATGCTATTTCATGTCTATTATTCCAGAAAAAGTGTTAGCATAATCCGGCTAGGCCCACTGCCTAGTTAAGTTACATAAAACTATATTATTGTAAGATGTCCCCTTACTCTCAGTTTCTTCGTTATTGACTTAAGACTTTATTCCGGAGATTCTGTTACCTTGGGGCGCATCGCGGTTGCCTACCGAGTAGACTCTGGTGGCGGCGACTATCTATCTACTGAGTGCGTGAGGATAAACCCCCTTACTGTACCCGATGCATTCATCTCTCTTCTTTATTGGCGGCAGCAAGACCACGCCCCACACTAACAAATATGGAATTACGTACTTCCCTCAGCTTCCCCCAAGGAGTGGTGGCTGTCATAGTGTTAACATTAAGCCTTCAATTACCAGTAACTGGCAAACAAGCTCCCAGCTATACCAAAAAAAAATAGCCAGAGTTATTTTTGTAATTTTAGCTAACAAAATGTGAAACTACGTACTTACCTCAGCTTCTCCCAAGTAATGGTGGCTTCCTTAGTATTAATATTTAGCCTTTTTGCTACCAGTGGCACTTGACAACCAACAAGCGGCATTTAGCAGCCCCGAAAAAAGACGAAGTTTTGAAATTACATCTGGTAAAGGGTTATCAATGTCATAGTAACCAGCTGCAGTAACTTTGGGACTTGAAAAACAAGCTTTTCGCAGGAATTATCTCACAATTTGGAGCTGAAGTTTCACGTAAGACTTGCTTAATGCTGTTATACCAGAAGAAAGTGGGGTCAAGCCTAAAATGCCGTGTTTTAGAGAAAAAAGTCCCCGCCCGCACGTTTAATGGGCATACGTACCAAATATACATATAACATATACCCGATTTTCAATTGTTCAATCCTAATAGTATCTCGCTCGCTTCACTCGCTCGATAACAAACAAACATCCGTGATTTTCAATTGTGTTACCCTTGAGAGTGTCTCGCTTTCTCCGCTCGCCCACCAACTACTATTACTCCTACTACAACCCACTACTACTACTACAACCCACTACTACTACTAATACTACTGCTACTACAACCCACTACTACTACTACTACTACTACTACTACTACTACTACTACTACTACAACAACAACCCACCACTACTACTACTACTACAACCCACCACTACTACTACTCCTACTACAACCCACTACTACTACTACAACCCACTACTACTACTACTACTACTAATACTACTGCTACTACTACTACTACTACTACTACTACAACAACAACCCACCACTATTACTACTACTACAACCCACCACTACTACTACTACTACTACTACTACTACTACTACTACTACAACCCACCGCCACTACTACTACTACAACCCACCACCTACTACTACTACTACTACAACAACCCACCACTAACTACTACTACTACAACCCACCACCACTACTACTACTCTACTACAACCACTACTACTACTACTACTACTACTACTACTACTACTACAACCCACCACTACTACTACTACTACTACTACTACTACTACTACTACTACTACTACTACTACTACTACTACAACCCACCGATGCACTGATTGTTGTACTGTAGCTGGTATCCTGCGAGACAGCCACACCATTGTCCTCCACTGCACACACTGTCATAGTTACAAGACGTGTCCAAGGAAACTCCAGACACTGCCACAGATTGAGCAGCACAAAAGCAGGTTCCCATAGAAGTGCCTCCTAGAGCTGGGAGTGGCACGGCCGGACAACTTAGGAGACCATCTGACCGCGGTAGCTCCACACGATAATGGAGTCTAATTCTGGAAATACTAAGCACTGTGGCTCCTTGTTCTCTAATGGCCAGGTAAAACCCCTGGCTGCCGGCGGGCCTTAAGAACCCCCACTGCCTTTCCTGCATGGTATTGCGAGTAGGCTGGGTCAGACGCGAGTTCATAACAGTGCCATTAGCTGGGACGTAGCTGCTTGTATCTGCTCTTTGAGCTAAAGTGAGTTCTCCAGCAGCGTTTCTGAAATACACTGAGACTGGATCATTAGCTTGCAAAAATGTGTACTGAATTCTGACAATGACTTCAACAGCATTGAGATAGCTGATGTACTGGGAGAAGGCCCAGTTGTCATCTTGTGCAGACGGTGCAAAATCAGTTAAAAGAGTGCGTGTACACAAACCCCCAGCCTGCTGCCACTATACTCACACACAAACACACAACTAAAGAGACACAGCATACATATGAATATTAATTACTCTCCTAATCTTGTTGTTATAGTGATTCAAAATATACAACCAAACGTATCCTTTACTTTATTTAAAAGTGCAGCATTTAGTAATTAGCTCTTAGGTACTGGTCTGATTATTATTGATATTGATTACTTCAATACACTATCATAAACTTACTTTTCTGCCAGATAATTTAAAAGTAATTGAAAAACCCTACACTTTTCCTGTTATCTTGTTACCAACAGGTTAGTCAACTGTAAGAACTACAGTGAGGAGGAAAGCTTGATTTTAAGAAGCTGCAATTTTTATCGAGTCCAGTGTCACTAATTTTGAAATGACAAATTCCACCATTAATACTGCTTTAGATTGTACCTGAGAGCTCTACTGGTGCATTGACTATAGTTTAATCAGCATGCTATTAAATTATGCAAGGCTGCTAGGGGGGCATGCAGCCCCAAGTCTTGCCCCCCTCCCCTCCCACCAATAAATTCTTATTTTGATTATGGAACATGAAATCGACAGTCTTTGAATGTGACTGCTCCTCCTATAATCTAGAAAGGTTATATTTTCCCTCCTATAATCTAAGAAAGGTTATTTTTCCCCCCTCCTATAATCTAGAAAGGTTATATTTTCCCTCCTATAATCTAAGGTTATATTTTCCCTCCTATAATCTAGAAAGGTTATATTTTCCCTCCTATAATCTAAGAAGGTTATATTTTCCCTCCTATAATCTAAGAAAGGTTATATTTTCCCTCCTATAATCTAAGAAGGTTATATTTTTCCTCCTATAATCTAGAAAGGTTATATTTTCCCTCCTATAATCTAAGAAGGTTATATTTTCCCTCCTATAATCTAAGAAAGGTTATATTTTCCCTCCTATAATCTAAGAAGGTTATATTTTCCCTCCTATAATCTAGAAAGGTTATATTTTCCCTCCTATAATCTAAGAAGGTTATATTTTCCCTCCTATAATCTAAGAAAGGTTATTTTTCCCTCCTATAATCTAAGGTTATATTTTCCCTCCTATAATCTAAGGTTATATTTTCCCTCCTATAATCTAGAAAGGTTATATTTTCCCTCCTATAATCTAAGAAGGTTATATTTTCCCTCCTATAATCTAAGAAAGGTTATTTTTCCCTGGCTAAAATCTAAGAAACTTATTTTTCCCTCCTAAAGTCTAAGTTATTTTTGCCCCTCCTAGATTTGTAAACCAGCACATGTAATATATACAAGGTTCAGTCCTGGCACTTTCAGAGTACCTAAACAGTGATATTATTAACCCAAAACAATAAAGAAGATAGGCTCGTTTACCTCATTCAAAATGCCCGTTACATTAAAGAGCTCATTGGATCAAATAGTGTGACTACAGGAATGGTGTGTGTGCATGTGTGTGTGCAGCTTATGTGTGCTTGAGATTGCATAAGCCAACAGACTAATAAAGGAAACATGCAAAATGGACACATACACACACACTTTTTACTACTTACTCTGGTATTGGCATTGGTATTGCCATCGGCCCTTCTATACAACCATTTGGTTGTGTATAAATCTGCATAGGCCTGAGAATCGAACAGAGCTACTTCATCAGAGGGAGTAGTTAGCATTTGCACACAAGCACTGTCAAAGTCACTTGGTGCACCTTGACCCCAGATAGCATGGATGAGTGCAGCTAATACCAGCCAAAAATACATCACTTCAAATCTATTTTTTTTAAAATACAAAAATGTTTGAATAGAACGATAATAAAATAATCTGATTTTGTTGTTGTTTTGTGTACATAGTAAACTGCAGTCAATAAACTAAAAAGGTGCTACTGTAATCAGGACTGTAACTAGCAGAGGAAGAGGAGGCCATTGCCTTCTCAAATACATAATTTCAATCTGGTTTTGAAGAATCCTTTATTAAAAATGTTATGCTACTTTCAGACCTGTTGAAATTGTGAGCAATTAAATCAGTGCATATCTTACTACTATGACAGAGAGTCAGCTAAATTTACGGGGACTTGGTTGACTCCTACCTCCAGAACTTAAGCTTTGATCTGGACACAAACAAGTTGCTACTGTACTGTGTTAACGAATTAGCTATGGACTGATTTTCTCTCATTTTTACTTGCATATTTTCAATAATGCCTTTACCAACTTCTACTTGATTAAATTGCAGTAAATCTGGGTATGTGTGTATTCACCTCTCATATTAATGTGGTCACCTGGAACCCGACACTTATATGGGACTCATACTATTGTGTTTCCATGGCAGTGTTAGTTGAAAGTCTCATGGCCACAGACATAGATATAGAAAAAATGGACCTTAATGTAGCTGTCTGTACTGTTACATAAATAGCTTAATTGTAGTGGAAATAGCAGTTCTATTGAACTTACAGCTAATTCTTTAACACATAATTTCATCTAGCTTATACCTAATTTAGTTCATGAGCGAAACTAGAAGTAACATTCAGTCAGCTATTTAGTTGGGCGAAGCCCGACCTCTGCTGAAGGGAGAGGTCGGGTAACAAGCCTATACCCGGGTTTGTTCTTGCTGAGTCAGCTAATCATGACGTCATGAACCGATTGCGTGGGATTTAGGATTTGTGGCCATTCTTTTCACCCACGCGCATTTAAAAAAAAAAAAAAAAAGCGCCAGTAAATCTCTCTTTTATTTCTGCGTAGGCGTATTCCTGTCCGCCCACCCATTCCCTTAGCATTTAACCACACTGCAATCTGATTGGACTGCAACGTACGTTGCAGCAGGGAACAAACCGGGCTATAGGCTTGTTACCCGACCTCTCCCCAGCAGAGGTCGGGCTCCGCCCGACTATCAGCTATTATAGATATATGTTCACCAACATAGCAGAGGAATAACAGATAACATACACGAACCAAATGCCTCATGATCTAGTAGTTTAGCACTAAACTGCATAGTGCCAACTGCTTGTACCATTATATATACTTCACTGCAGTTTCAAAGCTACTCCTATTACTAGTTCACACAAACGTCAATTAACAACTGGACTCTACAACAGCTTCCATTCGTTGCTTACCACACTCAGAAAGGTCGCCACGAATATGTAGTCTCGCGTAGCCAGCCCCTTTACCAACCTCGGTTACGGTTGGTAAAGGGTCTGGCTACGCGAGACTAACGAATATGTAAAAAATAAAATAACTTTACTAAGTTTCTCTCCGCGTGCAACGACTTCGTTCAGACTTAACCGCCTTCAAGAAGATTATTTCAACAACGGAGATTATTGATAGGATCCTACCTGTGTAGCACTTACTGCAGAGCAGCAAATCTCTATAAGGAACATATTATGGAAGTTCATTCTAAGTACAGGAAATAAATGTGGTTCCAGGAAATCACACTTCATTTAGGAATGAATTAGCAAAAACACAATAATTATATGATGACAAAGTTTATGTGACTGAAACTACTATAAATATTACATAACAACATAAACTAATTCAAATTAAGCTTCAAAATTGAAATGTAGCAGAAGCAGCTACTTTTCCAGCAGGTTTAGATTGATTTTGAAGAAGACATAGGGATGATAATCTAGCTGGCCAAACGTCAGACCTGGAACTTCAGCCAGCTACAAACACAAACAACAACAAACACAAACAACAACAAACTTTATAACACAGAAAAAATTCAATGGAATCACCCATGAAAATTTTTGAAAGACTGAATATATTGAGGCTATTTTTTTGTGTCTGTAGTCACATGATTAAGCAAGTGGATTTCCGAGTGTTTGAATATACAATCAGGAAATATGTAAGTGCATCTCAAAGAAACAGATTTCCATAAGCAAACTTTAGCATTTCCTTACTTGGCTACTTCCTCTCAGGATATAGAGATGTCCACTTGTGACAAGCACTAGCTTGGAAATAACCCTATCAAGATAATTATGACTAAATATGAAGAATTAAGTATGGCTGAGTACTCCAGTAGTGAGTAGATACTATAAGATACTGCCTTACTCGGCAGTACGTAAACATACTTTGATGAAGTTTTGCATACAAATGTTATTTGAATCATAAAAAGTTGCATTAATAACTTCATAAATAGACACACAAACCAACAGACAATGTTTCATGTTCGTTATACTGCAGATACTAAGCTAAACAGAATTACATTAGCTTTAATTACATAAACTATCTAAGTTGCTTATTTGCTCCACAAACTTTGAGACGCGATTCTTTAGGGAAAAGTATGAGGATTGATTCCAAGTATAGTAGTCACATGATGGTGAGGCAGTTTTAGTAGCGAATTTCTCCCAATCCCATACTTGAACATTGTATTTGTTTGCTTTAAGCCGAGAAATGCACCCTACAGACTTTAGGAATTCACTGATGGTGTCGGCTCCACTTTGTGAGGTACGCAAGGATTCAATGTGAATTGTAGGCTTGTTAGTATTAGAAAATATAAAGTCCAAAATAGATACAGCTGAGCTGCCTAAAGTATGGCTGAACCATATATCTGTAATGAGTTTGCCTTGAGATGCAGCTCGAGATGAAATTCTCTGTAAATTAAAAATGAGTAACTCAATCCTAGAGTTATGGAACACCTGATTCTCCACCACAATATAGTATTCACTGCCATTGGCAAACTGTATCTCTTCAACCTGGTTCTGTGACAGCAGGCATCCTATGTTAGATGAAACTGCAGCTGGAGAAATATAAAAATGATGGTGTAGCTAGTTAAATTTCATTTACAAAAGTTGACATTACTGGAGCACTTTAATACTTCAGTGTGAATAAGCCCAAAAGAATGACACCCAGACTAAATATCACTTACTAGGAAGCTCCACTGTTGGCTTCTGAGATTGCAGTAATACTTTTAATAACTCAAAAAGGTGGTCAGGTGACAACTCTTGGTTTGTAGATATTTTATGGGATAGTTCTTCTTTACCTGTAAAATATAGGAGTGCAACTTACATCACACAATTATGAATTACAAAATAATGATTCATACCTCGTGGCTCTTGCTTTTGTGATTTAGAAAGCAATGCATCTAGTTTCTGAATCAACTCCATATCAGTCAGACTCTTTGCATCTTTAAAAATATAAAACAAGAAAGAACAATGATGGAATCAACAAAATCAGTAAGTCGCTTACCTTTCTTTTGGGGTTGTGAATGTTGAGGCAAAGCCACAATGTAAGAAGAAATTGTTAACAAAATGATAAACTGCTTCATCTTCATTTAGTTGTGCTCGTATTAATTCTCTTAGCCACTTATTGTTTAAGTAAATAAAAGATGTTATTTAAATAACACAAAAAGGGAAGCCATAAAACTACTTCTTACAACTGTATTTCCTCACAAGGGCACACACTCCAGACTTAATTCTCAAGTGGTTACAGATAACGATGTATCAAATATGGCAATGACGTGCTCTTTTGGACATCCTCTTATATTCTGATGATGGAGAGAACAAATTAGATGAAATCAATGTAGTTGCACTATGCCAGACAAATGTAAGATAATTATTTGAATGCATGTATGTTACTATTATTGTGGTTCTCTTATTTTAGATTCATATTTTTAGCATCATGTAATGCCTTAAAAAAATTACTATTCAATAATTATTTTTCAATTCCAGTGGGAAGCACATGGAATTTTAGGAGTTATCAAACTTCTTATCTGGATTATGCCACAACAATTAACATTCAAGTGTTTATCTTATGGAAAGTCTATCATTACAATAATATGAACTTTATTCCTAAATAGCCAATCATTCCACTTGCTCGAGAAAAAAAAATCTAATTCCATTCAATTATAAACTTAAGTGTACGTCAGAAGAATTGAATAGCTGTTTCATTTACTTACTTATATATTTAGGGAATGTATAAAAACTACTATATGCTTAGCCTAATATATTTATATAGTTCAGGATGTGTATTAACTAGTCATACTTGTTTCATACAGATACACTTACATATCAAAGATATTTCTCAAATTTACTTGGAAAATGCTGGATGATATTTACTCAGACTCATACCAGCATTGTCTTTTTGAAGCAAGTAATTGAGCCTTTCCTTTTTGCTGAAAATGTAATTCAAAAATTAGTTGGATGAGGTTCGAACTTCCAAGCAAGTTTGTTTTGTTTTTATAAATAGTCAGCAAAATTTTCTTTTATCCTACTTTATGGTTGTCTCTATGGTCATGAATAAAACTGCCTGCTATTCCACTGTTTGGCCGGTGTGTATGTCTGCATGTGCTGTGTATGGACTCAAGAATGGCTTGGGCTAGTGCTAGGGTTGGGGATTGGGCTAGGGCTAGGGCTTGGCAGGGAACCATTGCCCCCCCCCCCCCTTCAATATTTCCCCATATTTTCCCATGCTTTTTCTACATTAGATACTGTAACCTATGATGAGTGATTTTTATAGTTAAAATACTGATCTGTATAAGAGAAGGTTGTTCATGAAAACTAGTAGAAGTTGCTAGATCAGCTACAAATCTGCCAGTTCAAATACATACCTTCTCATTTAGCAGCATCTACAGAGTTTGGCTAAAACTTAGCAAAGACTAGAGAGTGTTTACGTGTCACCTTAATCAACACGTTTATGCTACAACAGCTTTCAATATTTTCTCTCTAGCCATGCTTGTACAGGGTATTTTTAGAAACAAAATTAATTGAGAGGAGTCAAATCAATATTTTTAATTTCAGGTGTCTCTCATACCTTGAAATTGATGAAAATGTTGTGCCAAATGTAAACCATGGAAATCATAATTTCAGGGAGGCAAAACCAAGACAATACGCTCTTAACATCTCCCTCCCCCCACCCCCCCCCTCCCCCACCCCAAATATTTTTCACCTTCCTACTCCATTGATTATTACAAGGTACTATCATTTTTTTACCCACAATAAGTTACCCAGTAATATTTTGATTTAAAGTACAAATATATATAATTGATCAATCCAACTTTGTATGCAGTGCACAATATGATGTATTTAATAATGACCTAATATGAACAAACCACTGAGTACTACAGTGATGAGTACTGAGATAATGACATGATCAAGTGGTGAATAAAATACACTTGAGCTACAATGATGTGATTTGCATGACATTTATATACATACTTAGAGCATCAATAAATTTACTATTACTATAATACTAAAACACACAGCACCAATATATATATATATATATTAATTCCCACATAAGGTTCCTAAGCCATTTATTTGGCTCATAAATTCTTTATAAAGATTTTTTTGAGGCATATATGAGGTCTCATAGTCTGTGTAGTAGTCACATGATGGTGATGTAGTTTGTCTGGCAAAATTCTCCCAGTCCCAAATGCTAACATTATATCCTCCCTTTTTAAGTTGAGAGATACATCCAGCAGCCTGTATAAATTCTGCTAGAGTATTGACTCCATCGTTTACGACATGCAAAGATTCAAAGTGGAATGTAGGCTTGTCACTACTGGGGAATGTAAAATCCAAAGTTTCCAAGACGTCTCTGCCAGGAATATGGCTAAACCATACATCTGTAATAGGCTTGCCTTGAGATGCAGCTTTTACAGAAATTTCATATAAGGCAAGGAAAAGGTTCAGAATCTTAGACTCTTGGAACACTTGATTCTGCACCACCATGTAGTAATTGCTGGAATTGGCAGACCGTATGTCTTGAACTTGGTCATGGGATAGCAGGCATCTCATGTCAGATGAAGCTGCAGCTGAATAAGATAAAAACTAGCTCAGTTAAACTTGACATCAATAATAATGATATGTGAATGAGTGACTCACTTGGCTTCACTGTTGGTTTTGGGGGCTGTAGTAGCAATTTGAATAGCTGGAAGAGCCAGTCAGCTGGCAGATCTGGATTTGTGGATAGCTTACCTGTAGTGTCTGTGTGGACATGCAGCATTTACTTCACACAATTAGAAATCATTAATAGTATTTCTTGCCTTGTAATTTATTTTCTTCTATATTTTGTGAATTTGAAAGTACTGCTTCATCTAGCTTCTGAATCAACTCCTCATCAGTTAGGCTTTTTACATCTTTGAAGAAAGAGCGTAATAGATAAGGACAAGAAAGCAGTCAGTTAGCCTCTAACCTCTCTCTCCACCATTCAAATCACCACCAATACGCTGATGAAATCCCTGTGATTGTTGGGGCAAAGCTGCAGAGGTGTATGCTGCAACGATCATTATCAAGACAGTAAACTGCTTCATCTTCAGCAAATTGATAGTGTGCTTTGCTACTGATTTTTTTTTTATCCTCTTAATGGCACTTGATAAGTATACCATATAAGTTCTCTTACAACTATAACTCCCCACAAGGACAATGACCTCTATTCCCATGTGACTAGAGATGAGTCTAGACTTTTGACAGGATGGATACAATCCACTTCCACTGGAAGACTTAATGAATAGTGGTATAAATGAATCAATGATCTGTTACTAAGTTTAACAATGATTTAAGAATACATACAAGTTCAGGAATCTTCCTCATAAGGCCAATATATTAACCTGGAAATGTCTTTTCCTATGAATTTGTTTTTGCAGATTCATGATCACTTGAGAATGAATTCAGCTTTGTTGCCCATGTGGTATTGCATTTTTAACTCTATATGTTAAGGTTTATATTTAGGCTTATTTTGCATGTAAATTGATTTATGGCATTCATTTTTAGTGACCTTTATTGACATCTAGTCTCGCGTGGCCGACCCTTTTCCTTTTTATTATCCGCTCGCAGGATTCTGGATGGGCTAATAGTGCTTTTATAAAAATTAAAAAAATCGTGGAGTTATCTATTACATAGCTATATAATTAACACATAATATGTAATGTGACTAGCTGAGCTTTACTGCAGCCAGTAAATTCAGGATACACAAAGATTACTCTAATTGCTAGACAACCTTTTCAAAATATAGTAGAATGATTACATGCCAATATTTTTAATTAAGTTTTTTAACAAGGGAATAAATAGGGAAGGTTGGGATCATCTGCTTAATCAATTTCAATTGATGATAGGGGCGCATAGAAATGCAGAAATGGCATGGAAGATGGAATCAGTGTCATCACTGCAACTGTGTGTTGTTGTGTTGTTGTTGTTGTTGTTTTTTTACCTCTAATAATGATATTTTTCAGGTTAGCAAAATAATTACAGCTGCAAAAAAAGATAGTTTAGTCTATTCACTTTCTAAAATGCCCCTCTAGCCCCCCCCCCTCCCCCCCCTCCCCCCCCATCAACAGCCGTGTAATTGTATAGTATAGTAGTTCTGGGCCACTCCAAGCCTTCAGGCTACAAGCAGTTAAAAAAAACTGCTGGTGTGTGGAACTGTGAGGAATGATAACGAGACTTATAGTATTATTCAAGGTATGCTGGATGCTCAAGGAAAGACAATTAGTCTTGAGTCACATAAAGGTTGCTACTGTTTATTTATTTCTAAGTACCACATCAAGAAATTAGAAGCAAAGAAGAGAAAATGTGATTCTAGCTGTGCAAATGAACCACCTGTTAGCTAGGAGGTCACAGGTGAACAAGTTTGATTTCAAGATTCATTGCCCCTTTTATGGCAAAGATAGTGAGCCAGCAAATCAACCCTAAGCATCCTGATAGGTGGGAATGGGTAGTACAATGTGAAAGAAAGGGTGTGGAGAGTGTTGCACCATTTAAGCAAATCATATTAAAATGCTGTGATGACAGAAATGGTTCATGGAGTAGAGAAGTGCCAATGCATTGCCAAAGTGTGCAAGATTTAGCTGCAGTGCATGTGCAGTATCATGTTCACTGTTAAAATAGCATCAGAAAGATCCCATGAGTGCATTCTGGACAATTTTCAGCCATTTTTTGATGACACTTTACTAAAGCTTATTAATGTTTGCGAATCGAAAGCTGTGTACTTGGACAACAATTGATTGCATAACAAGTGTATTTGTTTTGAAAGAAAGCTTACACATAAGCAAATAATTTCTAAGCTGATGGCACATCTTAGGGATGAGATTATTATACTCAACATTAGTGGTTGTGCATCTGTCTTGGTTTTCAAGATTTTTTAGGCGAAATTTTGAAGGTTGCCAAAACAGACAATGATGATGATGAGGTGGAGGATAGCTACTTTAGTTCAAATTTGAAGTGTGTAAGAGACAAGGATTATGATCTTAATGATTTTCTTACCTTATGGTTAAGGAATCAACTAGCACTAGCTACATTGCTCAGATTTATTTCTAAGCTTGTATCAAATGGCAAAATTTCAAAGCCATCTTTGAGTTTATTACAATCTATGCAGAAAAATATTTTGAGCACGCAGAATCATATCCCATTAGGATTGGGTATGAAGCTGTACCATAAATTAGTGAACTTATTGATATCCTACATGAAAATGTGTTTAGAGTTTCATATTAGGAAATTCGACAATTTAGCAGCACAGTACAATTCATACACTTTCCATTAAATGATGGGACTCAATTCATGTGCTGGACTTGTGTTTTGATGGTTTCATAATTTCAATTTGCTTGTGACAACTCCCAATGGTCGCCATGAAACTTATGCCATGGCTTCTGACTTTCAAATTCACCAAGTTAGTTAGTGTCTTGAGGCAGCACAGGAGAAAGATGTTCAGTGGCTATATAGTCTCAATCTAGGAGATGATGTAATGGAGTGGAATGGTTACAACAATCATCTTGCATATTGTATTCAGGCACACTAAACCCAGCAAACAGTTACATGTTTGGCCCTTGGATGCATCACCATCTCGTCCATGACACTATTGTGGCAACTCTTCTCAACAGTAACAACCATTATTAGACCATCCTTAATCCTAAAACTAATGCCAGAAATCAATTCTGCATGCAAAGTAACTCCTGAAATAGATCACTTCAGTTTATTTACCATTAATTTAGAGTTAAAATGTGAAATTTAGCAATTGAATGACCAAAATCACAAATAGTCTAGGAGTTACCCAAGGTTGCCATTTGGGCAACAAAGCTGAATCAGTTCTTAAACCCCATATGACCTGACTCTCTGTAAGAAAACTTCATAAAAAAGGACATTTCTAGGTTTACTATTGGTTACCTGGAAGCATTAATATAATTTTTATTTGCTTCCCTGAAGGTGACTGAGTAGCACTATTTAAATGATAGTTTGAAAATAATGAGATTAGTTTTTCATATTTGTTAAAACATTTTTAAAATCTTTAAATAAGATATTCATGAGCTGACTATTTCATTTCAGCCCATATAAAAACAGTAAAGTGGTACATCTCATAGATAAAAATAAAAGGGGAAGTGATTTGAGCTGATGCTTTGGATGTGATATAAATTAATTCTATTTGGTTAAAATGTATTATCTAAGCAGCTGCAAAATGTGTCTAATCCAGAAATAAGTTGTAAAGAGCTGTCCAAATAACTAGCTTCTCGACTTTGTGCGGAGCCTTGTTTTATGGAATAGTGAGGACATGAAGAAACTTTATCTTTGTTGGAAAACTCGATCCAATCCCAACTTTCTACTGGGTATTTTGCTGTCTTCAGTGATGATATGCACCCCATACCCTGCAGGACCGCTAAGTAGTTGGTGGCTGGTATTTTCGCAGTTCTCCAGGTTTCTATGTGTAATGTGGGTTTTGTGGATCCTGGGAATATGAGCTGCAGTATTTCTATGCAAGCTTTGCAGGGAGTTCTGCTGATCCAGATATCTTGAACATGTTGGTTCCTGGCAGCAGATTGTAGTACTACTCTCAAAAGGTCTGCATAAAGATTCAGCGGATGTTCCCTCACTAATACTTCTCCATTTACTACTATATAGTAGAGGTCTGATTGGTGAGACTGGATTTCTTCTACTTGATCCATAGACAGTAAGCATGGGGTACTGCTTTCTAAATAGAGATAATAAAAATTGTATATGACAAATTTTACTTCATTTCATACAAATTACACCTAGTATAACAGAGCTAAAGTAGCAACTACCTGTAGCTTGTCTTGTTGTTGGTTCTTGGTATGAACTGGTAGGGGCTTCTTCATGTAGAGCTTCAGCAGCTGTTGAAAGGGGTTGGACCCCAAGAGGCATGCCTTGTGTAGCAGCAGCAACTATTGTTGCTGTTACCATCAGAACAAGAATTCCAGACATTAGGCAATTAATAGCTAACTGGTAAGTTTTGTATAGCATAGAAGACTGTTTTGCTTTTATACTGAGATTACTACTACAAAGGATATCATGTGCTACTCACAAGCAGTCCATGAGGTCATTCCCTACTTAAGATACCAAATAAGTAGCAATTATGCCAGATGTAGCACCTGCAATCTATCACGTGCTTCCAACAAGTATTTTGTAATGTGATATTCTACTCAGCTCAACTATCCATACTTGAACACTTACTAAGTTGACAGTTTCTTAGTCCATCATACTAAAATAATAAAATAAAAAGAATATTTATAATATGTTTTGCTAATAATAATAATATGACTGTTAGTATTATTATTATTATTATATTATTACTATTATTTATTAGTAGTAATAGTAGTAGTTGTTGTTGTTGTGGCAATACATTTATTACTATTTTTATTATTAATTTTATTATTTATTGTTGTGGTTATTGATTTAGTGTTGTAGTGTTAAGTTGTATTGTTGATGCATTATCTGCTGTTATTATCACAATGATGAGTATTAATTCATTATCACCATCATTATTAGCTATCACTAATGTATATTACATCTTATGTTTACTCAGCAGCTAAGTTTGTTTTGTTTTGTTTTGTTTTTTACCAAATGGTGAAGATCTGTCACACACTGTAGTAGCACACGACAATTGGGTAAAGCTATAAAAACTCAGCCAAACTATCACGCAAAGACTACTAACTAAAACTAAGGGAAAAAGACAAAATATCTCCAGACTTAAACACACTGACTAAGGCCTATCCACTATTCCCAGTATGCTCAAGATCCCTATCAGTACTCAGTCTCAAATTCAAACAAAATGATACAGAACTAGAGAACAAAGTACAATTACAGAACATAAAACAAAACAAAATAAATGATACACAAAAGCAAGCAAGAACTATAAAAAGTATGGACAAGCTAAGTATAACAGATAAGAAAAGGAAAGTACAAAATAGTAAAGGAAAAAATGAGGGAGTTAAAGAACTGAATAGAATGAGAGTGTTACAAGTATATATGTGAGTGGAATGGAATGGGGATTGTATAAGATAAGGGCAGGCATGAGAAAGGTAATGTTAGAATAGAATAATTGTTTGTATGAATGCAGTGAAGGTACACTAATTAGTGAATAGGTGGTCCATTAGCACCTACAGCTAAATCAGTCCACAGAGCTAGCCTGTAGTTGAGGGGTGGGGCTGCTCCATATTCCCTCCCGAAGGCATCTCTGTAGGAGTGGCTTCTGTTTCACATAGGAGCAGTGACAGTTTCGAAACTGGTCTTCGGTACGTTCCCTTGTCGGTCCGGACATCTACTACTCGAACAAAGCCATCTTGTCCTGGGTAGACTTGAGTGACTCGTCCTAGTGGCCATTTACACTGGAATACAGTCTGGTCTTTTACAAGAACAACATCTCCTATCTTGATATTTCTGCGAGGCTTGACCCACTTCTGATAGCGGTTGATAATGTTCAGATATTCTTGAGACCATCTCTTCCAAAACTCTTGGGCTATTGACTGTACAAGGTTCCATCTTCTGTTCAACTTGCGTTCCGTGTTTGTGAAGTCTTTATCAGACAAGGCCGTAATTGGTTGTCCAATCAAAAAGTGTCCAGGGGTGAGAGGTTCCAATCCTGTTAAGTCTTGACTATCAGCTGGTATCAAAGGACGGCTGTTCAACACAGCTTCGACTTGTGCCAGAACTGTGGAATATTCTTCATATGTTAGTGAATATCCCTTGGTAGCAGCTGAGAGATGTTTCTTAGTAGATTTCACTGTTGACTCCCAAAGGCCGCCGAAATTTGGAGAACGTTCTGGAATAAAGGTCCACTGCACTCCATTGTTGGAGCAAAACTTGACGATGGCATCAGATATGTCACGTTTATTGAGGGCATATGTCAGCTCACGAAGGTCTCGGTTGGCTCGAACAAAATTTGACCCGTGGTCCGAATGTATCATTCTAGGTTGACCACGTCTAGCAATAAATCTGCGAAGAGCTGCAATAAAGGCATTAGCTGTCAAGTCTGTCACTAACTCCAAATGCACTGCTTTCACTGTGAAACTGACAAAAATACAAATGTAAGCCTTCACATACGCCGGCTTCCTGACATGTCCCAGCTTCAAAGTAACTGGCCCAGCATAATCAACACCTGTGTCAATGAAAGGAGGTCCAGGAGTAACTCGAGCAGCTGGCAGCTGACCCATGAGCTGGTGATAAGTTGTGGCCCTTTGTTTCTGGCACGTCACACATCCACGATAGATAGTCTTGGCCACTCTTTTGCAGGACAGAATGTGAAAGTCTCTACTTGCTACTGCAATCATTTGCTGTGGACCAGCATGAAGGTGTGTTTCATGTATCTCACGCAGAATCAGGTGTGAGAGGTGATCCTTGCCATGTAGAATGAAAGGATGCCGATGATTGTATCCGAGACGTGAATGGCGAAGTCTTCCTCCTACTCGCATGAGCTTGTTAGAGTCCAAGAAGGGATTGAGACATCTCAGGTTGCTCCCTGTAGGTAGCTCCTTTTCTGCCTGCAAGCACAACACTTCACTGGGAAAAAACACACATTGGGATAGATAAACAATAACATTGAGTGAGTGGTTAAGTTCAAGAGGTGATAATGAATGATCTGACCACGTTCTGTTCTTTTTCTGACAAGCTCTGTAGAAGCGATAGATGAAGGCAATGATACGTTTTAATTGAGTGAAACTAGAATACCGAGATACAAGATCGAATTTCTCGACTTGAACTGTTAGGATGTGTATTTCTGGCGCAGTTTCCTGTTGACTATGAGTCTTTGGAATGACAGGCCATGTAGAGGGTTCATTCAGCAACCAAGCTGGACCATCCCACCATAAGTCATGCTCGAGTAATGCAGAGGGTAACACACCCCTAGAGGCACAGTCTGCTGGGTTTTGACTACTGGGAACATATCTCCATGTGGAAGCTGGCATAAGATCAAGGATTTGAGACACTCTATTGGCTACATAAGTGGGAAGTTTTCTGGGATTTCCATCTAACCACGCCAAGACTATTTGAGAATCTGACCAAGCATATATCTGAGAAATAACCAGTTTCAATGCTACTCTCACAGTTTCCATTAATTCAGCTAAGAGCAAAGCACCTGCTAACTCTAACTTGGGTATAGTAAGCCTCTTAATAGGAGCTACTCTAGTTTTAGAGATTACCAGAGATACTGTGACACTTGAGTCAAAGTAGAAGGTTCGAAGGTACACAACAGCTCCAAATCCCTTCTCAGAGGCATCAGAAAAGCCATGGATTTGTCTGGAGCTGATCTCCTTGCTGGGGTCAGCATAACAACGTGGAATACATCGATGAGACAGGACAGGAAGTTCAGAAACCCATCTCGACCAATCGGCTAAGATATCGCCAGGTACAGAATCATCCCAATCAACTCTGGACTCCCACACCTGCTGAAGTAATGATTTAGCAAACAGAATTACAGGTGAAAGCCACCCCATGACATCATAGACCTTAGCTATATTGGAGACTAGTTGTCTCTTGGTTAGTTTACCATGGTACTCAATCTTTGGAATAGAAACATACATGTCATCTTTCAGTGTGTTCCAGTGTAGCCCTAATGTTTTGGGACAGTCATCATGGGACACAAACTCCATTACAGGCTCCTTTTCTTTCAACTCATCAGGAATAGACTCAAGAAGTTTTTGAGAATTAGATCTCCACTTCCTAAGCAAAAATCTCCCTTTTTCCAGCAGTTTATTAAGTTGAGGACGTAGTTGTAATGCTGATTCTACTGTGTCAGTACCAGAAAGCAAATCATCGACATAAAAGTCAGTCATTACTATTTCAGCTGCTGTCGGAAACTCAGAGTAATGATCTTTAGCTACTTGTCGTAATGTTTCGGTAGCAAGGTAAGGTGAGCTAGTGACCCCAAAAGTCAAACGTTTCATTCTGTAGTCACTTACAGGTTCATCAGGTGAGGAACGGAAAACAAATCGATGTAAATCTCTATCTTTCTCAGCAATTAGGATTTGCCTAAACATCTGGGATATATCTGCAGTCATAGCAACACGATGTATGCGAAAGCGAAGTATTTGTTGCACAATATGGCTGTATACATTAGGCCCTGAAGATAGAATGCTATTGAGAGATTTACCATTAGTTGTCTTTGCTGAAGCATCAAAGACTATGCGTACTTTGGTTGTGGTAGAGCTCTGCTTGGTTACAGCATGCATGGGCAAATAATAACACTGTTTCTCACCCACACTCACTACCTCAGAAGTAATTCTCTCTGCATGGTCTTGATGAAGATAGTCCAGCACTGCATCTCGGAAAACTGGCCAGTCCCCCCGTTTGGTTAGTGATTTCTCCATAGAGTATAACCTTCGGCATGCTGTGTCTCGAGATTCGCCTAACTTGTGAGATTGGATCTTGCGGGGTAGAGCAACTTCATATCGGCCATCTGGCTGTTGGTGTACTGAGTCACGGAAAGTCTCCACTGCTTGCTTTTCTTCAGCATTGAGAGAGCTATCCAAGGAAGTTGGCACTTGTTCCACCTCCCAGAACTTCTTCAAGAGCTGGTCCAAGTCTTCCTCAGGTTCACAGGTCACATGAAGGTGAATGGAATTGTTGGACTGAGCTCCTTCACATTCACCAGTGATAGCCCAGCCAAAGACTGTTTGGAAGGCCATAGGTTCTTTGTCGCCACCTGCAACTGTACTAGGAAGAATAATTCTCTTAAGAACATTAGAGCCAAAAATAGCATCTATTTTCCCTGGCTTGTCAAATAAAGGATCAGCTAAGTCTAAACCCTTTATGAATTCCCACTTGTTTGCACCCAACACTGGACTAATAGGTAACTCATCTGACACCTTGTCCACGAGATATGCTTTCACACTGATAGGATTGGACGGTTGATACTTGTTCTCCACCTCAAAGGATGTCTTCATACGACTTGGTTTCAGTGGACATCCTTGTGCTCCTTTCAGTATAGTGGTTGTCTTTGTCTTTGGCAAACCCAGTCGAGTGGCAACTCTTGTGGCTAGCAAGGATGAAGTAGCTCCAGTATCAATCAGGACACGTATCTTCATTCGATTCCCATTATCTGCTCGCACAATCACTTGGGCAGTCATTTGCAGAGTGGGCAGGTCGTCTTCCTCCATGGTAGCTAGAGCCATTTGGACAGAGGTAGACTGCTGAGGTTTAGGTTCATTCTGCAATGGGGGAGACTCGTGCTGTGGAACAGGATCAGTGGCAGCGGGTTTGCTTTGGTGTACTGGGCTCTTATCCTTATGGAGCATAGAGTGATGCTTGCAGTCACATCGACTACATCTATTGCTGGAGGGACAGTCCTTGGTGCGATGTTCAGCAGAAAGGCAATTGGTACATTTCCGGAGACGCTTAGCCATTTCAAACCGCTCCTCAGCACCTGCATTCTTAAAAACAACACAATGATACAAAGGATGAGGATTACTATTACAAAGATCACACTGAGATGACTTCTCTACAAGGTTGAAGGCTGCTCTGAAAGGCTTCTTCTTCGGAGGAAATGCAGAGGTTGCGAATGGATTGTCATCGTGAGAACTTGGATCACTGTCACTCTTTCTCAGAGACTTGACTTGTTCCTTCAGGAATTTCTGAAATACTGGTACAGGAGGGATGTCTTCATAATCTGCCGTGTACTTGGACCATTCAGCGTAAGTCTTGTCTGGCATACAGAGAACTGCCATTGAAGTAAGAATGCAATCTGCTGCATATTGCCCGGTAGCTTTTAGTCCAGTAACATGTTTCTCCCAGTGTGCACTGAGCTTCATGAGATCGTCATAGTTGTGTCGATAGCCTTTGGTGTCACTCAAAGCCTTGATGTGTTTACGGTGTATCTCCCTCTTGTCATCAAAGGCATCTTTTAGCAATTGGAGCAGAGTGCTATATGTATGAGTATCACCAGTAGGAGGGGACACAATGTCTTGAGCTAGTTTGCTCTTCATAGAAGAACGTAAGTAAGATAGTTTTTCTTCGTCGTTCAGATCTGGATTCTTATCCACAGCTGTTGAGAAGCGCTCCCAGAAGACTGGCCAATGTATTTGTTTGCCATCAAAGGTAGGTAGCTCAATCTTTGGTAACCGAATGTTCCCACCAGACCTAGGCGTAGCAGGTGAAGAGATAGATGAGTGAGTGTCACTATCAGAGCTGGGTAATGAGGCTAGAGGAACAGCTTTGGAGCGTACACGAGACTCCATTTCCCGTTTCATCTTTAAATAACGAGTTCGAAATGCTTTGCGAACATCTTCCAACTCAGTAACATGGCAACTGTAGACTGAAAGCTTGTCGATCTTGCCACTGAGACTAGCAATGTCCTCTGAATGAGTAGCTTCTGAGTCTGCCTCCATAGAGACTTCAAGGGCATGTACATCACCATCTACTTCAGTCGCCAGCTTGTAAAAGAGATTCTTTGAAATTAGTTCATTGGTATTTTCAACAATTTCCAAAGTCAGATCGTAGATATCATCATAGGCTTTATCATCATCAGCAATGCTAGGTTCTTCATCATAGTAAGTTGTCATAATTGTTCTCTCTCTCTGAATGTTGTCGGCCACTTCATCAATAGAAGTTTTTAGCTGTTGAAGCTTGCCAGTATCGACTTTGTTGATGTCCCGCTTAAGGAGTGTCTTCAACTGTCTTCCCAAGCTTTTGGTGGTTTTCTCCATCTGCTTTCGGTTGCTTCGCAAGTTTTTGAGAGAAGGTACTTCTTCTTTGTCCATGGCACAATTAGACAATGATAGAAAACTACAAATAATCAAACTCAAACTAGGAACAGTTGCCTTGCTAACTAGAAGCTGAGAATTATCTAGAGAGCTAGAAGTGACTGTTGTTTGCTGTTGGAATCTGGCAAGATAGAGTCAAGCACAGATCCGGCTCGAAGGACCAATTATGTAGTAGCACACGACAATTGGGTAAAGCTATAAAAACTCAGCCAAACTATCACGCAAAGACTACTAACTAAAACTAAGGGAAAAAGACAAAATATCTCCAGACTTAAACACACTGACTAAGGCCTATCCACTATTCCCAGTATGCTCAAGATCCCTATCAGTACTCAGTCTCAAATTCAAACAAAATGATACAGAACTAGAGAACAAAGAACAATTACAGAACATAAAACAAAACAAAATAAATGATACACAAAAGCAAGCAAGAACTATAAAAAGTATGGACAAGCTAAGTATAACAGATAAGAAAAGGAAAGTACAAAATAGTAAAGGAAAAAATGAGGGAGTTAAAGAACTGAATAGAATGAGAGTGTTACAAGTATATATGTGAGTGGAATGGAATGGGGATTGTATAAGATAAGGGCAGGCATGAGAAAGGTAATGTTAGAATAGAATAATTGTTTGTATGAATGCAGTGAAGGTACACTAATTAGTGAATAGGTGGTCCATTAGCACCTACAGCTAAATCAGTCCACAGAGCTAGCCTGTAGTTGAGGGGTGGGGCTGCTCCACACACAACATTTACAACAGCTACATTTATTCATCACATCTCAACCTGGCTAAACTGGTTAGCATAGACAGCCAGCACCCAGGAAGCTCTAAACCTATGTGTCGATTGAACTTACTGTTTTCTGGTGTCATCTGTATGTGAAGAGCTTCCTCGTGATTTTTAACTCACGATTTTTAATGGCTCTGTCTACAGCTCTTACCTCTTCCCATTTAATGGGAATGTTAGCGCACGTACTCGCTGGAATCCTGGTAAAGGTAATTACTGTGTGTGTAAGTTTTCTGTAAACAGTGGAAGTAACCAATTACACGTAGCTTACCTTCTTCTTTCTTGTATTTCCATGGTGAATTTTATAGAAGGTCTTACAGTGTTCACATGGATACTAGATGTGTTTTCAGTTCTTTTCTTAGCTATGGCAATGATGTCATCTTCATATCATTCCCACTACCCAGGTTTGACTGGAGCTACATTTAGTTAATAAAATTACCACAGAAATTTCAGTCTAGCTAATTTACCACTGAGGAGGACTTCAACAAGAAGCGAAACATCAGGTTAGGTTTATATTGCATGTATTTATATATTATATGTATGTATATATTAGTAGTCAATACAGATTATATTCTATGATACAGTGTTAGAGATTATTTGTTTCCGTTTATAATATTCTGGCCAACTGTTGGTTGTGACAGGTGCACTTACAATTCCATGTTAGCTCCGCTCTAATCAATGCATATATAGTCAACTCAAAAACACTCACTAGAGTTGCCTGAGGTGACATACTAAATAAGTCCTGATTGCACTGGAGTAAAGAGTACTCATGTCTCAATTACTTTTGATAGTACTCTAATATATGTACACCACTTAACCACTGCTGACCACTAGAATACACTCTTATTAAATTAATTTACAACTTTCTCTTCCCCGGCTAATGCATCGAGTGACTCATGTTCTCCTGTTCTCCTTCACGAGTGAGTGTCTATTACATGGTTATCAAGCAGGATCTTGTCGATATGTAGAAATTGAGTTTGCTTCCTAGTGAATTTCCAGTTAAAACTGTTTCTTCTACAGCTTGTGATTCTATACTGTATACCGTTCAGACACTCATGTAGCTAATACAAAATTCACTTGTGTAAATCATACAAGGGTGAGTGTAGATTCAAAATAGCTGTTGAACCCATAAAGGTTATTATAAACAATAAAATTAATTTCTATCATATTATAGTTAATCTTTCAATTATTCAGTCATTCTTGAATTATTGGCTGTTAGAACGAGAAAATTTGCTATTATAGTTAATCTTGGGATACATTGTCACCCTAATTTATGACAGCTAGACACCACCTCTTTGCTAAACAAAGTGAAAAACTGTCGTTTTAACAAAGCTTAATATTCATTTTTAAGCAGTCATATGATCATTGAACCAGTGCACCCATGGACTGACTTAAACTATTCCCTTAATATTAAACTAGGAGTGGTAGTACACTAGACAAGCACATGTCCATATATAGATACCCTCTAAACTCATGAATAATTGATGACGTACAAACTCCAAACTATGTATAGAAATAACTTCTGGATCACTGAATCATACTACACTAGTCTAAATAACTCTCACCTGATAGCTCAATATACCACGCACATGTCTTGCTGATGGCATAGATGCAAGTGTGCATGCACACTCAATGAGAAAATTTAGTAATAGATTATTTGTCCTAGGACGAGTTCTGGGTTCAAATTTCCAATGGAAGCCATCTCTTTTTTAACATTGGTGCTCATAATAGAAAGGCTGAGATAGTTTGAAAAAATCTCCTAATGTTCACAAAGCAGGTGCAACTCGGAATATTGCTAATCTAATATTGTATTCAAATCAAATGCACTCAACACAATTTACAAGAAGTTAAATTTACTTCGCAAGGCACACACACAATAGGCTGATAAACTATGCATACAAAAAGACTGGCATTGTGAATGTTCTCAACCAAATTGAAGGGAAAAAAATTGCCAGCCCATAAGTACAAAGTGTCATATTTTAATCACCATATATATGTATGTGTGTGTTAATCCACATGAGCTAATATAGAAGTAGCTCCTGACTATTACTAATAACCTAATCAGGTGACTGTATGAACTACAACATCACTGGAGCAAAATTGTACTCACCATTTCTTGCATCAACTAATGGATGCTCTATGACACATTCAAATTGGTTGTGAAACTGTCTCCATATTGGGTGTGATTCAAGCCTGGTTGTCACTTCAAAGAAGTCTACTAAATATAATCATACTTCCTTCCTCAACTACAATTAAAAATCATGGCTAAACTTGGTTCTAGGGAGTTATCATTGTGATGCAACGGGATACTATACCTAGTGGAAATGGATGTCAAGATGGAAGTGGAATAGAGTTTGTACAACCATTGTAGTTTCTCCAAACTATTTTTTGTAACCAGTAAACTCTGCCAACAGACCACCAGAACTCACATTTGGTTATACAATAGTATTTCTGCTAAGCAAGAACTTGCAACTTATGATTCCTTGTGTTGTCATAAAAAAAATTATCAAGGTCCATTTTTGCATTGACCACATACCCTCCTCCTACTTTATTCATTTGCTTTTCTTTTCATCAGATTCAAATCTCAATAATTAAAAACAAACAAAAACAAAAACAAAACAAAACAAAAACTATACCCTCTCCATGTAAATATAAATACACATACACACATATGGACGCACACATGATGCATATACACACATGAGCATGTATCATATAATAATGTTACAGATCATTTTCAAACTACAAAAATGGTCTGGACCATTTTTAAGCAACCAGATACAAAGTCTGCTCTGGTATTAAAGAGCACACAAGAGCACAAATTATTAGTCTATTGTTTGTTGAATCCAGTTCCCCACAAATTGTAAGAGGGGAACACATGGGGTAATTAGGAAATCTCTGAGAGAAAACGTCATAGAAGTATAAACAACCTTAAAAAACAGTAAATAAAAATTTCTAAGATAAGATGTTTTTAGTGGTTCCAAAGTTTCAGATGCAAGCCTAGCAAATGTCAAATTCGTGTGTGTTCATGTCAAGCCTAAATGCTGCCTAATTAGCCACATTACATGCATTTGCATCCTTTACATCTTGCTGCATCATTATAGCAGTGTTTCATTAATTACTAGTGACTGAGATGTGTAAAGAACTAGGAATGATTCAGTCATTTTCGGCTGAAATAATTATAATATAGCAAATTTTCTCGTTCTTACAGCCAATAATATTGTTAATTAAAACTAACCCGACGTTTCGATTTCTTGCCAAATATAGTAGAATATAGTAGACAGTAAGCGTACCCTCCAGAAATCTTGCTGTACATTGTGTTAGTATATCACCACAGAGAGTTTGACCACAGTTAACCCCTGAAGAAGTAGAAGATGCCGAGGAATAAGAAACCTTGTCAATTTATAATATATTTTGAATTCGTTAATAAAATAATGTGATTATTGGGTATAATAGCATGATTTAGATCATATCACTCCATTGTTGGTAAAGAGAAATAACCCTCCTTTCAAAATTCCATAGACGTAATATATTTCCCCTTATTTTTAGTGACCTTTCTGTAATGAATCTGTTGTGCACAGAGCTAGCTGGAAAAAGAGATTACTCTGAGCAATATAATTCATTAACACATCTAACTTGTTGTTTGTTGATCCTTGTATCTGTGTGGGTGAATACTTTAGTGGGACCAAGAGGGTGTTCAAATTAGTGAAATGTTTGGTTTGAATAAACTCATTACATATTTATGCATTTCTCACATTGTAATTTGTGTACTTACCTGTTTTTTTCCTTTTTTGTCTGACCATGAGAGCATAGCCATGTCTACTGAATGACCTTGCCTATCTTATAGATTTTCACCCTAGATGACTGCAACCCACCTTACTCAGCTTTCGTTAATGCTCTAATAGATTGATAAACTGTAGCCCTTCCTATAACTATAATGGTATGACTATGTATTCCTGCACTAGTTATTTGTGAAGTGACAGATGCATGCACTAACGATCAAGTGTGTTTTTAATAGGATTGGCATGCCCAAATTGCTTGGATTAGTGAAGTTTACTGTTTTATTTCAATTATTTTTTTCAAATAGTTCTATTCAGAACATTTTTTTTATGAACACACAAGAGTTCTGTGTCTTGGGTCTGCTTTGGCAAAACTCGTTTTAACAATCTGATTCTTAGAAAAATGGTTTGACACCCTTCGAAATGGTTTGAATAATTTGACCAGCCTGTTCTAAAATAGTCTGGCCTGTTTTTTTAAATGGTCTGGCCTGTTTTAAAACAGTCTGAGGTTTAGAAATGGTCTGGCCCATAACAGTCCAAAGTTTGTAATTGGTCAGTAACATATATAAATATAAACTACAGGTTCACCAAATAGACACCAAGCTGTATGAATTTTTTTTTAAATTGTAAAAATGTGATTGCATTGGCCACAACTAGAGTTTCTGCTGTACATGATGAAATGCAGACATTATGTTCGATGATGAAGTCACACTACACACAGTTCTACTGCAGCAGCGTCACTTTGACTGCCATCAGCTGAAGTAGCCTCACATCCATAAGTGCCTTTGTTAGAGTCAGAGACACCACTAATAGAAACCACAGACTGGATGCCTGACACATCAATGGCTACTACGTTATCCAAGGCACTGCCAGTAAAATTTCTTTCTCCCTATATTAAAACATAACATTAAATAGTATTCATTTTAATATTAGATTTTCCTCTAAATAAAACAATGGATGGGCGTCCCATGTAAAGTGAGACACTATCAGTGAGTGGTATACTACTTCAGGTCATTGGTGTTTAACATACATGAGGATGTACATGTGGCACATTGGTAGCACATGTGACACGTTGGTAGCACATGTGACACATTGGTGGCACATGTGATATAATGCTCATTAGGTAAAGTTAAAACATTTTTTCATTCAAGCAGCACATGGAACACACCCTTTATAGTGGCTTATTGAAAAGACAACCCACTACTTGGCTCCAGTGTGATAATTATACTTGACCTCCAGTGTGCCATTGAAAAACCTAATCTCCATTGTGCAAATACAGACTACACCAGAGCACTCAAACTCCCCTCAGGGACTCCCCAGTTCCAGGCACTCCCCTCTACCACCAGGGCACCCATACTGCATGCAATTATAGGTGTCGTATCAGCTGGTCCAGCAATTAACTCTAGTCGCTACCCAGAGGTAAGGTAGAGCTGTGCATCCTCTTGCCTATCTAAGCATCTTTGGCATGAACTGGGCTGGCTACCCACATATCAGTGCAGAGGTAGGTGTGTTCACCCAACCCCCTTTCAGGCAGGGAAATCCCCAGCTTTGGGGGGAAGGCCCCTTTGCGCAGATCGTGCCACGCAGCATTGGGGCCTTGTGGCCAGCCCAGTTTCACATCACATGATAGGTGATGGATTTAAACACCCTGGAGGATGTTAGGGGAGGAAGGTGGGAGCCAAAATTTGGTAGCCTTCTTGTCTAGCACCCGCTATAGGCTATTGTAACTGTGCCGCATGTGCCTTCCCGCCTGTACGCATGCGCTTCCTGTGTGTGCCACACCTCCCCGGTGTGGGCACCGTGGCCCAGCTCGTGCCGTTAACCTCATTTAACTACTTTAAATAGCATTTAACTCTAGTCGCTACCCAGAGGTAAGGTAGAGCTGTGCATCCTCTTGCCTATCTAAGTATCTTTGACATGAACTGGGCTGGCCCACATATCAGTGCAGAGGTAGGTGTGTTCACCCAACCCCCTTTCAGGCAGGGAAATCCCCAGCTTTGGGGGGAAGGCCCCTTTGCGCAGATCGTGCCACGCAGCATTGGGGCCTTGTGGCCAAAGGCAGTTGGTTGGGATACCGACCAACAGCCCCCCCAAAGAAATTAATTTAATTAGTTTGTTAATTAGGGTCAACATACCTGCCTCGAAGCCAGTCATTCACTCACACATACACTGCCCCGGCCGGTCTTATCCCTTGCCCTTGTTGTGAGAGAGATAAGATAATCTGACACTCAAGTTTAATAATGAATTAAATCTTAAGAATGCATACAGTTACATTGACATCACACGAATTCAAACTGTTCCCACTGTCTCTCAGTCACTAGTGAGCCAACCTTACCGATACACTGGCCAGCTGGGACTTCGGAGTACGTATATACCTCAAGAAGGCCGCGCTGTGCCACCTGCCGAGGGTCTGAATCAGCGAGTCCTCCACTCCCGACAACGCTGCTGATGTGGCCGCCCCGATCCGAAAACTGTGTCCGGCATAGAGGTGGGCAGGGAGGTTGAGGTCCTGGAGTGCTGTCCGGACCTGCTGGACGAACCAGGGCTTCGTCACCGTTTGTCTCTCGTGATCCAAGAAGAAGGGGCCAGCATCGTCCCCCCTAGCCCGCAGATACCAAGTGATTGCCCCCACTGGGCATATGTCTGTCCCGGTCCTTCCCACGACTACATCTGCACCTACTCCTGACTGGTCACACTTAGACTGTTTCAGGTGGATCTGGATCATCCGCGGTGATTGCAGATCGTCGACTGCCACGTCTCCCCATGCCAGATCTGTAGTCGCCTTCCATGTGGATCGTGACGTGGGCAGTAGCTCGCCCAGTCTAAAAAACCCGAAGAACGCCATGGTTGCCACAGCACAGAGAAGCCCGCAATTATGGCTACTTGACCTTGACCACGCTGTGCAGATCTGCCGCAGAATGTCAAACGTGATGGGGAGTCTAGTCTGCTTGGCACTCTTCCCCGCCTGTAGCCTGATCCTGCTGATGCCAGCTTGGATACGCTTCAGCAGAGGCATCGAAGACTAGTCCCTGGGGTCAGGCAGACCCATTGCAATCTGGGCATTCCTTACTGCAGCTAAGTAACACTTGATAGTCTGCGAAGCCAGGTTCCTTTTGGCTAGATACGTGGCGAAATAGCACAACAGACGTTCATACACCGGGAAGGGGGCTTGAATGGTGTAAATCATGCAGAACTTAGTGAAGTGTCTCATGGCTGCCTCGTAGGTCCTATGAGTTGACTTGGCTAGTCCCGCCTGAAAGTACTCCTGAAACGTTGGCGCCAGGTCGGAGCTGTCCAATCCGCTTTCTTGTCGAGGAGGAGGTCTAGAAGGTGCCGACACACTGGAGTGGGACGCTGAGACGCTGACGGTACCTTGGATAAAAAATAAGCAGCATTATCACGCGACAAGCTGTCTGCTAGGTGATTGGACTTGGTGTCGATATAACATGGGAATAAGGAACACCCGAAACTGGCCTCAGCAAACACCACCGTGCGCAATAAGTGCATCATTCCCTTGTGCTTTGTCGAGCGAGACCTCAGGTCGGCAACCACGGCCTGATTGTCACAGTGGCAAACGACCTGGCAGTGCCCCCAGTTTGCTCCCCATGCCTGACATGCCAGGACAATGGGAATCAGTTCCTTCTCAGCAATTGAGAGGGACTCCGCCTGTGTGTCCCACTGAGTGTGCAACCAGTTCTCACCACACCAGGCAGCACATCCCCAAGATCCTGAGGCGTCGGTGTACAGGTGGATCTTTGGAAGAGAAGATGGGGGTTCAAGGAAAGAGATTCCATTCCACGTGGTAAGGAACTCCTCCCACCATGCCAGGTCGGCTCTAAAACCTTGGCTCAGTCTTATCGGGATCCTACTGGCTGGAGGACGATGGACAGAGTGCAAAAGGTCAATCATCCGCCTCAGGAACGATCTCCCTGCTCTGATCACTTTGCAGGCGTGGTTCAGGAGGCCTATCAGTGACTCCAACTCTTTGCGGGTACAGCACTTCCGCGACTTCCATTCCTCCAGAAGATCCCTGAGTCGAGACAACTTGTCCTCCGGAAGGCGCAGCTCTCCTTTTGCTGTGTCTATCGTGATGCCCAAGAATGACACTACCGTAGCAGGTCCTTCGGTCTTGTGGGCAGCAATTGGGACACCTAGCCGAGCACATTCCTGCATCAGAGTCCCCAGCCACACCTGGCATAGGCATGAGTTGGGTGGAGCCACCATTATATAATCATCAAGGTAGTGGAATAGGACTTCAATGCCTGCCTGTGTGAGGTGCCACTGGAGGGCGTCTGCTACCGCATTGAATATTTTTGGCGCAGATCGCAACCCAAAGGGTAGCATCGGATCCACGAAGGTGTTCCCCCCCCACTGTACTGCCTGAATAACACGGTCTTGGGGGTGAACCGGGATCAGACGGTATGCCGCCTCGATGTCGACCTTTGCCAGTAGAGCATCTCTTCCACTGCATGCGGCTTGCGCTGCCACCTCGTCAACCTTAGTGTACACCAGGGAGCAGAGTTCCGAGTCAACCCCGTCATTAACACTCTGTCCGGCAGGGAAGGACAGGTCGGTTATCAGCCGGAACTTGCCTGTGTTGTGGCCTTTCGGGATCACCCCGAAGCGGCTGATGTGTAGCCGAGGAAGGTGATCAGTGCATGGAAACGCCTCATAGTTCCGCTCAGCACGGACAATTGAGGCCTGGTAAGCCAGGAATTCGGGTGCCTTTTCAGGGAACCTGATGGCTAGGATTGCCGCCATGACCGAGAACCTCTCTAGCCACAAGGACATGCTGGTTACTGGCGGGCGAGCCGACCCCGACGAGCGTGTAGTGGGAACAATCGCGTCTTCTGCCACTACCTCCGCCATCTCCACGAACTCCAGCGCCATAATCTTTTTGGCGACCCTGGTGGAGACGAGTAAAGGGTACACAGTAAATTTACAGCAGCTGGATTATCTTCCCAGCTGGTGGGCTCCCACCCTGTTTACTCCAATCAAAAACGTCTAGTCTACTAAGCAGCCTACTAAGCAAAGCAATAGCAAATCATTTCCATCTAAACGGGAAAAGGTGTGTGCTGCCCTTAGATACAAGTAGCTATTCCTCAAAGTATGTTTAACTATGGTCACTATAGTACTGAGTGACTTGACATAATGTAATTATTATTTGGAGGAAGCCAGGCTAGTCTCTCCCGTTGCAAGCTGGTTAATGTTAGTAGCATGCGTTTGGCCTGCTTACCAATAGGGACTTCCCTCCGCTTTGGAAGAAAACCCCATGGCCAGTTGGGGCTGTGAGGGTAGTTTGCCTAGCCTGGCTATCACACCATTAAATGGTACCTTCAACAAAAAGGAAGCAGAATTATTCCTTGACAAATCGTCAGCTAAATGATTTGAGTTGGTGTCAATGTAGGTAGGGAACAGTGAACACTGAATGGAAGCCTCCACAAACACCAAGCACCGTAACAGGTGCATCATCCCTTTGTGTTTGCTCGTTCTGGAGCGCAGGTCAGCCACTACTGCCTGGTTATCGCAGTGGCAGACAACCTGACAACCTGCCCAAGACCGCCCCCATACTTCGCATGCTAGGATGATTGGGATCAGCTCCATCTCTGCTATTGACTGAACTCACTCTGACATCCCACTGTACCTGAAACCATGCGCCTCCATGCCATGCTGCACAACCCCACGAGCCTGACGCATCACTGAACACATGTACCTCGGGGAGTGATGCGGGAGGGTGGAGATAAGACACCCCATTCCATTTCGTTAGGAATTCCTGCCACCATGCCAGGTCAGCTCTAAACCCGAGATTGAGACGTATTGGGGTGTTGCCCCCATGTGGACGGTGAGTGGCATGCAGCAGATCGATCATTCTACGCAAGAATGACCTACCAGCCCGGACAACCTTACAGGCATGGTTTAGTAGTCCAATCAATGACTCTAGCTCCTTATGACTACAACCTCTCCTACCTCCCCATGTACCCAACAGATCTTTCAACCGCCGGAGTTTATCCTCCGGCAAACACAGCTCCCCTCTGACTGTGTCAATCTGGATGCCCAGAAAGGTAATCACACAGGTAGGGCCTTCGGTCTCATGAGGGGCAATAGGAACTCCCAGACGGTTACACTCGGCTAGTAGTACATCTAGCCACCGCTGACACAGGCGAGAGTGAGGTGGGGCTACCATTATGTAATCGTCCAGGTAGTGGTATAAGTGAGTGATGCCTGACTGAACTAAGTGCCAGTGAAGGGCCTCTGCAACTGCATTAAAAATCTTAGGAGCTGACCTCAGGCCAAACGGGAGCATGGGATCAACATAAATCGCACCCTCCCACTGCATACCCTGCAGGACGCGGTCCTGTGGGTGAACTGGTATTAAGCGATAGGCAGATTCAATATCCACCTTGGCTAGTAGAGCTCCTGTGCCCAATGACGCAGCACATGCCGCAACTTCATCCACCGTCGTGTATTCCAGAGAACAGATGTCTGGGTCAATGCCATCATTAACACTCCGGCCCGGAGGAAATGACAGATCAGTGATGAGGCGATATTTGCCTGTGTTGTGACCTTTGGGGATCACTCCAAACCGGTTAATTTGGAGCTGTGGTAGGTGTGTTGCTGGCTTAAAAGGACCAAGCATACGACCCAGCCGACACTCTCTATCTAAGTATTCCGTTACGATATCAGGGTGTTCCATGGCTGACTTCATGTTAGCCTGAGCTGGCTTCAGTGCTGAGCAAGGCCGATATCCTATTCTAAAACCCTCCCGGATACTCCGGCACACGTAGCGGGAGTAAGCCTTGTCTGGGTGACCAGAGAGAACCGTTTCCCACTCCACCAATTTAAGTGGTGTTGAGACGACCATGAGTGCCTGGCAGTGATGGTCATGACTTGGTCGGCAGAAGTCCAGACACAGCAGATCGGAAGTGTCTCGGTGTAGTGAAAACCAGCCTGCAAATGAGCAGGTGGAAATACAGTTATTTTACGGCTGGCTGTTAAGCCATCACACCATATACCTGGTGGAGCCCCTACTAATATACCTTTAACTACCAGCCCCGCCCCTAACTACCTGCTACTGCGACTACTGCTATAAACCCCCAATCCCAATGATTAATAAATACCAGACCAGAAGAGATATCTTTATTGATATATATACGCACATGTATACTAGCTTGGGACAGTACAGTTATGCTATAAGAAGTCAGCGACGACCGAATGGTGGGAGAGGAGAGCGGCTCCTGTGACCTCTACCAGAGGACTGTCTCTTACGTGGGCACGTGACAGCAACATGGGGCTCTTGGCACACCAGGCAGGCGTGGGCGTACCAGCAGTTTGCCTTGCGGCACTTGCCACTGTTGAAGTTCCGGCATATTTCCTGAGATGGTATTCCAGGAGTGCTATGTGGTTGGCCTGGCCAAAAAGGTGGAACCCATGCTCCCATACTCGCTGGGTTGCGAGGGCAGGATGATGCCATGTGGTCATCCTGAAGGCAGTAGGAGCATCTGGGGATGGCCCTGGCCCGCCCAGTAAAAGCTTCGTTATAAAGCCTTGGGTTGGGCGCCGACCAGTTCAGGTCTTTACGGGCCAGGGCCTCCCGGCGAAACTGGCGGTCGTAATATAACTGACTTGCTGGCCAATGGCGTTAAACCTCAACCGTTTTTTTTTTTTTAATCCAACCACCTAGTAATTCTTACAGTCTCACCAATAACATGTTGCTTGTAACAGCTGTTAACTATGGTCACTATAGTACTGAGTGACTTGACATAATGTAATTATTATTTGGAGGAAGCCAGGCTAGTCTCTCCCGTTGCAAGCTGGTTAATGTTAGTACGCATGCGTTCGGCCTGCTTACCAATAGGGACTTCCCTCCGCTTTGGGGGAAAACCCCACGGCCAGTTGGGGCCGTGAGGGTAATTTGCCTAGCCTGGCTATCACACCATTAAATGGTGGAAAAATGAAATAGTGCTGCTATATAAACTAGGCAATGAAAGGAAGGTGTAGGGGAGGACGGTGGGAGAACCGACCAAGATGCTCAACCACTTAGAATCCGCCTGTGTAACGCGGCAGCCAAGTACACGTGTAGCTTACACGCCTGCGCAGAGTATACTCTCAATCGGTCATACTACATCATACCACGTGACCACATGCATGTAGGTTTACCAACCCTGCCCCCACGAAGAGAGACCAGCAGGCTCCCTCCGTTAACCTCATTTAACTATGTTAAATAGCATATACTTGTAGTTACAATTCCCTATATTATATTAAAATACAAGTGCAAATATAATTGTTCTCAGTTACGGGTGGTCCCTAGCTGCCCATATTCAAATTCTTATACCTTACTAACAGTGTATCACCTGCAATTGTTGACAATAAAATTAGACCTAATTATAATAACCTGAATAGGAGTGCCATTGAATGTCCACATGAAGCTGCTAGCTTGAACGTTAGCTCGGCACAAGATGGAGTAATAACTACCATTGACCACTTCAACCTCAGAATCACCCACAACAATGGCAGAAAACTTCACAGCTACATACACAAACAAACACAAGCATGATAGAGAGATGGCTCCACCACGCCAACAATGTGGTGTCTTGGTGTAACTGCATGTAAGGTATAACCTTGATAATGTCAGTCAGCTATACTTACTGGAGTCAACAGTGAGGTAGAACTCGGAGGATGTGGTGTCTCCATTCAGCTCTGCAGAGCAAATGTACCTGCCAGAATCACTAGCTTGAGTAGAACTGATGTTCAGAAATGAACCGGAATCATCCGAAGATGTCTAAACCAACAAAGAAAATTATCAGTGTGGCATTGTAAGTGTGAATTAATACACCCACACATGATTATGTGTGTGTGTGAGTATGTGTGTGAGTATGTGTACAAGTGTGCATGTTTATGATCTAACCGTTGCCATGGCTGACAAGCTGTCATTATTTTCTCTAGTCCAGTTCAGTCTGACTCCAGGACAGAAGCAATCCACAGCACATCTCACACTGAGAGCATCTCCCTCAGTCACAATCACTCGATCTGGTTCAATCTGCACACTCAGCACAGGATCTGCACAAACAGGTGCATGATAAAACTAGTGATGACATATACTACTCATGGCATATATTATTATTATATAATTATATAGACACTGTGGTATAAGTAAGGTCATCACAGTTTCTATTCTACCCAGCAACCATCCCCTCCCCCTGCTCATTAAAGTCATTTCCCCCCCCTCCCACCACCCATAATTTCCTCGGAGTCTACGTATTAACAGAGTTCAGCTTCGACTGCGAGCTTGTGGATGAATAGCTAGCTTACCTGCGACTTGAATGTAAGCAGCTGCTTCAGTTGCCACGGCCAAGTCACGACGTAAAGCCGAACACACGTACACACCCTCAAAATGATGCTCTACATATTTCAGCGTAAGGACTGAAGAGTTGGCAGTGGAAGTTATGGAGTTAGTGGGCAAGTGTCTACCACTTAAAGTCCAGCTGCAGTAAGAAAGAATACATACAACCCTGCTTGCCTGAGTTGTGGTGCTCACCTCAAAGATGCTGCAGAAGCTGCAGAGCATGTCAAGTCAATTGTATCACCTCTAGTAACTACTGCCTGAGAGGGAGATACCTTCAACATCAAGTCACGAGAAGGATCTAGAGTTTTACAACACACACAAAAACAAACAAAAGATAAAAATACAAATACAAATACTTGCAGATACATAAATAAAAAGCAACAAAACAACACAAACAAACACACAAACATAACCAAGATCAGCTAACCAATAATTATTTCTAGTGTTGCTAAGATACGTTTGTTTGTTATTTCGTTTGTTAGTTTGTAACTGCTAAATAGAGATAAGATTCAGTTAGATTACAGCTGCTATAAAACTTACATACATACATACACACATACATACACTAGTGATGTGCTTGAGCACAAATGGCGAGCATTTGTGCTCAAGCACATCACTAGTATATATCACACACGCACATATATATGCAGATTCTTAATTTGACACCACTATTATAGTATTTAGTGTTGTTTTGGTTAACTAAGGCCAAACCAATTAATATTCCTGTTTCTCATCATAAAAAAAAATTTTTCAATGCGCGCGTGCGCTACAAAAACATAAACAATTAAATCACGTGCCCAAACACGTGCCGATTTCATTAGCACTATTTTAGCGGCTTGCAAGATGTATGTCAACGTTTCGATCGTGCAAGGCTGTGATGAGCTCCTTAAATGGACTATGTTTGAAGCTGGCAGCCAACATACTTTCACTAAACTCCTTGAACTTGCTCTGGCCAAGACTTCTTGTATTGCAGATATAAGTGAGTGCAAATGCTACCTCAGTCAGGATGGCAAAATAAACAAGGTTCAAGTACCTCTGGAATTTAATGTGCCTCAATGTTGTGAGCTAAATGGGAAGTGGGTACTTTATATTCTTTCTATTAAATCCATTTGCTTCCCCCACCCCTGATACATGTTCAAGGAAACAAATATGGGCATAATTTTTAAGTAAAAGATGCAATAGTAATGAAATTTCTGGGTAACTATGGTTATAGCTGACCCTTACAAGATATTTACACCTCTACCACAGACCACTAAAATGTATTACATTGTCCTCTCCCATCTAGAATGAGAGTACATATGTATTTGTTGTTACACAACAAGCACTTCTAACCCACTTATTTATTCCCCCTAATACTGACCCTAATTTAGTGATGATGGGGCCTCTAGCTCTATCAGTACTCCTAGAAGTGCTGTTCAACTTTTGATGGCTAGTTCACGTAAATTACACCTTCCAAAGGAAATGGGTTCTAATGCTGTTAGAGGTGATATTCGGCTCTATAATGATATTATCCATTTTATGTCTAATAATTCACTGGGTTTTCATGCTGGAGTTGAACAAACATCTGGAAAGCAGATTGTATCAGCATTACAAAAGGTTTTATTCTATATTGAACCCCATTTAACCACTCTTAATGGAAGAAAGGCAAATTTTATACCCACCTACTTTCAGCCTTTGCTGAATACAGTGTACAATAATCCCATTGCTCATCATCATGCTGTAAAACCTTTGGAAAAGAGTAAGTTGGATAACCTTTCACAACTCCTTTTTGATTGCCTATCTTTGCCTTGTCTTAGTCCTTCCAAATGGAAGCCCTTCAAGTTAGCTCTGGAGGAATTATCCTTTAACTTAGTTGGATATATTGACTATCTAAAATCTAAAAATGATAGAATGAGTGAAGTACACCAGAGTATGACTCCAATTCGTTCACCACAAGATGGCACTTCTAGCAACATCAGAATGATTTGTGGGAATAAGGCCCGTAAGCCAGAATTAATTGCCAGGTATAGCAAGTTGGAGTCTGTGTTGAATGAAAAGGAAGAGTATTCAGACCCTGTGTATGTTAATGACTATGCACCATCAAAACCTCACCTTCGCTATTTGTACTTCAAGGAGCTAGCTTTGCCTTACAATTGTGAGCTATTTTCTTATTCACATGGTAATAATTTGGGCTCTTCTTGGTTTATTTGGAGAATCCCTTGTAAGCAAAACACTCAGAGAGCTAAGTCCATAATTGACGACATTGAAAAGAGTATTCAAGTCTACCACACTCGCGAAATGAGGAAAAGGTTCATTGATCGTTATTCTTTATTGAGTAGAGTCAACAAAGCTGTACTAATGGATATGTATCAGCACCTGACTGGTGATGTGTCTTCTACATCAATTTCACAAGGTGTTCAAGATCGACTTCAATTGGTGCTGGATTCCCAAGATCCTGATGTCTGTTTTGATTTGAGGCATCACAATTCTGGACGTCCAGAAATGTTTGAAGACTTTTGGAAAGCTGTTGAAGGCATAATCAATGAGAATGCCTTGAAAGCTGTCGATAGTAGGCGACATGGCGTTGTATGTCACATGGCTCTAGCACTTTCGGTCAGAGATCTTCGTAACAAAGTTTTGGCGAAGCATCCTACTATCATTGCACGAATGGCTTCGTTATCAATTTTGTCCTCAAAATGAGTTCAATAAGAGTTCGCTACGATACACAGGACGTCTCAAAATCAAATTTATGGTACAGTCTCGCCAACTCAACTTTGAAAACCCTGATAATCATTATGCAGGTGCCCTTTTTAAATATTTGAGGGAATTTTCCATCAAGTATCGTGAATATGCTCATCTCATCTGCCTTGATGACAAGCATGCCATCAAGTGTGGTGAACCAGGGTATCCTGTTGCGGCAGTTGACCGAGGTAAGCAAGTTCTAGTTGCACTTGACAGATCATTTTCAGTGTCAGATCATGACTTTACCAAAGCCAAATTGACTCCTTCTGTAAGCTTAGTATGTGACATACCATGTTCCATTGAAGAATCTTTCTATCGTGGCAGGGTATTCACTTGCTTGAAAGATAGTGTATTTCAGCATTCAAGTCCTCTACTTCATGGAGCTGAGCTGTATAAATTGCTACAAAATATTGAATACAAGCCTATTCTTTGCCTTTATTCAGACGGTGGCCCAGACCATAGAGTGACATATTTATCTGTGCAAGTTTCACTGATATGCTTGTTTCAGGTACTTGACCTAGATTTCTTGATTGCAGCACGAACAGCACCACATAACAGCTTTAGAAACCCAGTTGAACGAATAATGTCCCTTCTCAACATAGGGTTACAAGCAGTTGGTATCATGCGTGAGAAGCAGTCTGATCAGTTTGAAGCTATACACAAGTCAGCCAATTCAATGGAAGACATAAGAAAAATCGCCACCAAAGCAGATAACTTCAAAGAAGAATTTATTTCCTCCTTGTTACCACCACTTGAGCTTATTAAAAGTACTTTCAGTGGCTTCGAACTGAAAGGGGTCCCTGTTAAATCACTTGAAGCTGCTTCGGAAGAGGATATTGAAAGGCTTTTTGCAAAAATTATAACAGTGGATAGCTCCGTACAGAAGTCTGACACACAGAAGAGAGATCTTAGCAAACGTAAAAAGCTTCAGGAGTACTTGGATCGCCATTGTGTTTGCAGGCATTACTATTTTTCAATTCGCAAGTGTGGATCAACAGATTGTGCAATATGCTCTGTGCCCAGGCTCCCTCCAGAAGTATTCCAGCAGTTATCTTCATTTCCTGATCCTATGAAAGCTACAGAGAAGAGTGAGGCTTACCTTCCGTTTGAAAGTGTGTATGGACAAACTACTACTGAAAAATTTCGTCCTTCACTCAAGGCTAAGCCCTGTACACCAGATAACAAACCATTTCGTTTGTGTGGTGAAACTGTGTGTGATGCATTAGTGTGTGCAGAATGCTTAAAACCAGGTGTATCTATGGCATCCGAAGACTAACCCCAGCAGAATTCCAGCTTTTAGGTCGTGTAAAGGAAGATGTACTCTATGTATGTGGCAGCACTCTGTTTGATTTCACTTCAGAACTTGCCAAGATTTGTTGCGTGGAATTAAATGTGAACTGCAATTCTGATATGAGCAGCCACTACTATTCCTGCAAGAAGAAATTTCAGGTGTGCTGCTATGTATGTGGGTGTTTTGGTGATCTTGTACCAATCACCGATGAAAGACGACGACAGTTTCAGTCAATTCATCCCATTTGTACAGAATGTAGGCAAATGGAAAAGATGAACGTACTCGTGGTCCACGCTTTGTTGGGCAAAAAAGGAAAAACAATTCTAATTAAACATATTTACATTCTAATTAAGCATTCTTTTCAATATTTCAAAATAATTTTTTACTTGTTTTTGTAATTTACATTTCAAAAAAATGGATGAGGGAGGAGATGAGAAACGGGAGAATTAATTGGTTTGGCCTAAAACTAAAACTATTTTTAGTTACACCTAAAACATTTTAGTAAACTAACCAGAACTAAATTTCACATAGGATGATAATGACTAAAACTAAAAGTCATAGAGCTCTTGAATAAAAACTAAAAACTAAAATTATTTTTTTAATCAAAACTAATAGCTAACTATTTGTATTGACATCTCTGAAAGAAGACGAATGACCAGTGGTAGTCCCAGGAAGCAAAACCCTTTACCCAATCATTTCTTTGTAGCACCTGAGTAATTGTTTGGCTAAGGCAAACTGTTGGACAGCAGTCAGTGGTTGCTCGACTATCTAGCCCAGCTATCTAGCCTTAGCATGTGCATGTCAAATCATTCAGTCTCTGTGCTGTACTTTATTGTCCATTCAGTAGAGACTGGCCACAGGGTAATAATAACTATTTCAAAAAATTAATTATTGTACTCCTGTTAGGGAAAAAAAAAAAAAAAAAAAAAGCTAAAAAAGCTAAAAAACCAGCTAACAATATGGTGGAATAAATTGAAGTCTGCATTCAAAAACTATCTAAAATATGACTTGAATTTTAAAAAATTGAATTCTAATAAACCAAAACTAAAACTAAAACAGAAGTTAGTAAATTTGAAAAACTAAAATTACTAAAACTAAAATTGTAGTCTTTGCTAATGAACAACTAAAACTAAAATTAACCCTCTCACCGGCAGATAAAATTCAGTTATTTATTTTTTCTACATGAATAATGTTTAAAAATAAATATAAAATCAGGAGTTCAAAAAAGTACCTAGCAACCATATATCACGTGAAAGTACATGTATTGTTCAACATTTTTGGTCAAATTTGGTTGCTTAGCAACAAACCACAAAGTGGTTTTGGGACCACAATGTAACTATATCATCATAACAAAGTGATCTGTATGCTTCCAGTACAATATTAGCAATTGTTTGTGCGTGATCAGATATTTTTTACTGTTATAATAGACAGTTATCTCAGCCAGCAATGCCGTTGCTCACTGATGACACCAGAGGAGGCGTGACTGTTTGCTGGGCAATAGCTGGGCAGAAGAACATCAAGAATACAAGAATATTTTACTAACAATTCCAGTCCTCTGCACACACTCACTCCTCCCTCTAGCCACATTCTTACTCATACTCTTCCTTTTTCATCCATTCAATACTTTGTCAACCTTTCTTCATGCTTTCAGCATAATCAGTATTACCATCATCTCAATATTCAGACCTTGCAGAAGTAGAGACATCATCCTTTGAATGAATAGCAAGTCCAAAGTAATTCAGAGAGCAAAGGTGGCTAAGTCAAATCATTACTCATTGCTGGGAGTTTGTAAGAAAAGAGTTTACAGCTGTGACCAAATTAGCGCCATATTCCTGGGGAAAGCTTTTGGGCATAATAAAACTTACCGCCATGTTCCCGGGAAAACTATTTCTTACTTTTTTTCCTCCAATACTGCGTAAATAGCTGCTTTTCTTACCTGGAATATCAAGTTCCATATCCTCTTTGACATTGCTGCTGGTATGTTCGCTACCTACAGTGCTCTAGTAGCTCTCAAGTTGAAAACTAGTAGTTTCCTCAACCGGTAATGAAATGACAGCTTTAGCGAGCAAGTCCAACTCTCTATTCTCGACTGTAGTACCTCTGCGGTAGCTATATAGCTCCTGTACCCCTTCCCTATCACGTTCGCAGTCGAAAACGTCGTCGCAGACAAGATCCACCGCCTCAGTTGCAGACAAATTTATCGCCATTTTTCGAACTAACGTTAAGTTTATTTTTAGCCCGACTACCTTAGTTACGTAGTAGCTATTTCTATTCTAAAAATACATGCAATAGAACAACACATTAGCCGTGCTCTGGACGCTGCAGCTAAGCTTTAGCGTTTATCGTTTAGGGGGAAAATATTTTTCCCCGCATTACGTCATCCTTGAGCGCCTATAGGCGCTTGTGCCGGTGAAAGGGTTAACCTTGAAATATTTTTTGTAAAAAACTATAACTTAAACTAAAATGTAAATGTTCAACCAAAACGACATTAATAGTGTCTCACGTGTTTCGCTCGCTCACCAATTACATATACATACATACATATACATACATACACACACACACACATACACACACTACATACAAACATGACTACTTCAGTGTGAGTAAATACACTACATCAGCCATATACATGCATACCATAGAAAGTAAGTGTGATGGTATCTCGGTCGCCATAGAAACCACTCTGAGTGTGAGCCGTGCACACGTACACTCCAGCATTAGCTTCATTGGGCGACCTGATGATCAGCTTGGAAACATATCCACCCACATCTTGAACGCGTGCATTAGCAGGGAGGTTGCGTCCATCCATTGTCCATCTGATCACAGCTGTTGAGTTCACCACACAAGTGAAGCTCTGTGTCCTGGAAGGTCTCAGAGTGGCTCTCTCTTCCCCCTCAATCATCACCTCCACTGGTTCCTCGTCAGAAGGGGGTGTGGCTTAACAGGAAAAGGAAAAAAAAAAAGAATGTAAAGAGAACTAAAGTTGTTCAATATTGTGTTACTGCTGTGACCAGTTCTATATAGAGATCCTTACCGGGTTCAGCCATGCAGAGGGAGAAGTTAGCAACAGGTTCACAGAGGGGGCCATTCAAGGAGCAGGAGCAACTCCAGCACTTGTCCAACTGAGACTGGATCTCAACAACCTTGGCATGAACGAAGGCATTAGTGAACGCCTTGGCCACTTCTCCTCCTACAGCAGACAAAACAGAATCACTTGCATCCACTCCAACACACAGCTACTACTAATACAATCTATATACAGTTATATGTATATGATGCACCAACAACTCATGTAATATATGCATGTATGCATTCCAGCATTAGGAGAATCCTTATACTCAAAAATACAACAACAAAACCACAACAAATACATAATTATGAAATGAAAAAGGACTAATTCAACATCTTCTATTAGATTATGGACAGGCAACACTCTGTCTGATACAAGTTCATCGCAACTGTTTAGGGCACACTCATAAAAAAGAGGTCACTCAAACAACTAGAAGTCTCACCTTGTCTCAGTTGACTGAGGTCCCATGCAGCGCCACCGAGTTCCCATGCCAACATAGTATAGTCGGCATTTGTAAATCCATGGGCACTGTCGTTCACTGAAATCCCTGCCCCTCGCTCGACAAGAAATGCTGATCGGAGAGAAGGAGTAAACAAGTACGCATTACCAGAGCTGTCCACTCCAAGAGCCCGCAAGCCGTGAGCCGTGAACTCCTCACTCACAGCCACGTTCAGCTGAACCCCGGCCGCCTCAAGCATTGACTGTATTCCCTGCCTGGTCAAATTGAATACTCGAACACTACGATCTTCATCAGTGACCAGAATGAACTGCTTGGCTCCGCCCCTGAAGGCATACTCCCTCAGGGCAACTTGCATGGCGCTATAGCCATCCTCGTCTATTCCGCCCAATTCTATGTTCCGTAACAACTCACTCACGTTAGCCCCAGATGTAAACATTTGCTGCATGTCATTCACTAGCACGCGTCCAAGACCATGCTCCGCTGAACTACACCCACCTCCGAACCCAACCACTCCGAAGTTATTCCTCTCTGTTGTTCCAATGCCGGCTACCTTGAGAGACTGATCCAACAAGCGAGCCATCTCTGGCAGCCAGGACAGCTCATCTGCCATAGAGCCAGATTCATCCACCAACACAACGACATCAGCCACTCGACTCTGATTGGCATCACGAGGAACCAGCAACACACGTGTGCTCCCTAGCAACAGATAACTGCCACCCGGCAATCTGCAACGATCATCTACATAGACAGAACACAACATACGTAATTAATACATACTGCAAAGTAAACTATCCTGCAGTGGTGTATGAAATGGGGGAGGGGCTCAGGAGCCTTGCTAATAATTCTGAGACACAATCTAAAGAGGTGATTTCTTGCATAAACACCTCTAATTAAACAACAAAACATATCTCCTTGGAGCCTCCTCATAATGAAACATCTTCCAACACCACTGGAGACAAAACAGCCTTGCAAAGATATTTAAAGAAATACCAACTGTGTGTAGCTGGCTTAAAGAGCGTAATTATCTTACGCTGATATAAGGCATTTTTCAATTTTCTTTTCTTCTCAATGCAACATATAAAGCCATCAACTTGAGCCTCACCTAAGATTGCAGCTGCTGCTGCACGGACAGAGGCCCCAGTCCCTCTCTGTGTGGCAAGACACGTGAAGTTCACACTCATGGTCAGTTCGCTCACAACAAGAGAGTCTCCATTCACCACCACCGCATCATTCAGCTCCTGGGGATAGAGCCAAGTGACGTCCACTGTATCTTCACTGTTGCTATACACAAGACAAGTCAAAGAGAGTGTGCCCCCACTCTGCACTAAAGTGGACTCAGGAGTGACTGCACTACGCAGAACTGTAATAAAATAAAAATTTTAATTACAAAATTAATACGGAACTCAAAGTCAGGCTTGGCTACTTCAATATTTGTATCACACATAACATGCACACACTAACCGACTGATATTATACCTAAAACAAGAACTCACTGGTGATATTCCCGGAGCATTCTGACAGAGGCACGTTGTTGGTAATGGAGCAAACTTCCTGGCCAGACCTACACTGACACAGGAAGCAGTATCTCAACACTTCCATCATCTCCTGCACTTGAATATCAGAAAACACATTCACAAACGCCCGCGCAAATGTGCCTCCCTCTCTCAGCTGATTGATATCCCAGGCAGCTCCGTTTAAGTTAAGAGCCAGAGAGACATAATCCTCGATGGTGTTGCCAAACGTAATCTGCCTAGACAAAGTGACTTCGCTAGAACTGATAGTGGAATACAGTCTCCTCGCCAGTGGGTCCAGCACATAGCCTGCAGTGTTGGTGACCCCCAGGGCAAACACACTGTCCGCTTCACTGATGACAAATCCCTGATTGACGACCACGTTCAGAGTGAAACCTCTCTCTCGCAGTCTCTGCTCCATGATTTGACGGTTTAGATCAAACCTGAGCACCTGCCTGTCTGAGTCTGTCACTAAGACGATCTGCTTGGCGGTGTCAGGTCGTGTGGCTATGCTGCTGAGGGCATGGTCTATCGCTGCATAGCCATCTTCTGCAGTTCCAGTGACCATCAGCTGTCGAGAAGCTGCCACAAAATTGCTTGAAGAAGTGAGTGTTGTCAAGGTGATTCCGAGGATATCCTGAGGGTTATTACGACTGTAGCCTACCAAGGCAAACATGTTCCTTCTCCCACCAGAACCGACTCCTTTCTCCTTTAGCATTCTGTCTAAAACCTGCACTTCTTCTCGGATCCAGTCCTGTGCACCAGAAGCCATGGACCCTGACTCATCCACCACAAATATGATGTCTGCTGCAGCCTGGGAGGCGGGGCCAAGTCCGACTGGACGTACATCATAGTAGTGAGCACCTTCTGGGTATACCACGTGGTTCTGGGCAACGCATGTTGAGGGGGAGGCTGAAAACATTCAAAGACGGAATAAAACCCTCAACTGCTCACTTTGTGTCAAAAACAAAGCTCTGAATTCTACAATGAGGTAACTTAAACATATCATGTTCCAAACTTTTCCTTTTCTCCATTTCCAGTAAAAGATCAACTACATGAGCAATTGTGAGGGTGTGCTAATACCTCACTTTAAGGCAACAATGATTTCTTTTAAAACCTGCTTAACTTGATAGTATAAAAGAAAAGAAAAGAAAGACCATCCAATAAACAGTAAACGTGACTTACTGTCGAGCACTTGAACACGTACACTGTCCTTCAAAATGGCTGACCCATACAGAGTGGATACCACCTGACAGTAATACCTTCCTGCATCTTCCAGGCTGGCATCTCTGATGTGGAGCAGAGAATAGCCATCTCTGGATGTCAGGGAGTAGCGGCTGTTGCGTGGGATGGGCTCAAGATTCCTCTGCCACGTGATGAATGCTGGAGGATAGCCCATGGCACCACAGGATAAGGTGATATTGCCTCCAGGCTTGACAACCAGCTCCCTAGGCACCAACATCTGAGCCACTGGCCGATCTAAAATAATGCACATACTAAATTAAATCACAAACTAAACCACAAAATCAGTACAGAGATTTCCTTTAATAAGCTTGTTATTTGTATGAGTGATACTTCACACAAGATAGTGAATTGACAATTGGTGGGAGTACAGGTGTGAAGTTCTTCAAAATTCTACTCACACCAAAGAATATTAGTGCAATATGGCAACCAGTTTGAACCCTAGCACTGAATTTATTACATTAATATGGAGGAGGTCAAAATGCTTGTTTCACATTGCATGTCATTGAGCACATGTGCTCACTTCTGAGAAATTCTCCACACCTTGTCTCATCGAATTTACTTATATAAGCGCTCAATGACTTGGTTAAGAATGGCTATGGTAGAAATTATTTGAAGTGAAGTATAATGTGTATTACCAATTAAATTTAATTAGTGGTATTGACAATCTAGTAAATAAACCAACGATGAAAATCCAGCATAAGAATTAGTGAAAAGATAAACAAATGAAGCGAAGGAACAAAAAGAGATGAGGAGAGAAAAAACAGAAACAAGGAGGAAAAAACTTGACTGGGTACCAGAATTTTTTTTTTGTTGCTTTTGATCTATTTAAAAAAGAAATTTCAGGTGTTTGAACCTTGCCTATTAAGGGTAACACCCCCAATAGGACTAAATAGTGAGGTGTTCTACTTGAGTCCTCTTAGCTGTAGTGGTGGTGCATTTGGCTTAGAGTACAGCTACATAGTTGCCTTCCATTGGTGAGTGTGTAATGACAGACAGAATATGTACATGCTAAGAGCTCTCTCTCTCTCCTCTCACTCTCTCTCCTCTCACTCTCTCTCCTCTCACTCTCTCTCCTCTCACTCTCTCTCTCTCCTCTCACTCTCTCTCCTCTCACTCTCTCTCCTCTCACTCTCTCTCCTCTCACTCTCTCTCCTCTCACTCTCTCTCCTCTCACTCTCTCTCTAACTGCTATTAAAATGAAGTAAGAAATAAACCTTTCTGTTGTTCAGTATCTGAGGAGAATAACAAGAAGGTGTATTTCTCAGTATTCCGGGGTTTCCTCCTGACAACCCCACCATACTCCTGGCAACTGAGTTGTACAAACTATACCACACATCTGTAAAAAAAAAGGGTACATCGGTGAAACTAAAGGCTTGAACAAAAAGTAAGGGAACATCAGGATGCCAGCAAGAGAAGTGATGAGAGGGTTTCAGCCATTGCTGAAGATGATTGGCACCAACATCTAGGATCTACATCTCCTAATTAAAAAATCACAGGGGCAGGGATTATCTCCAAGCGAGGTCATGGGAAGCTCCCATCATTGGGTGTATCAGTTGTGTGAACACAATTACAAAAGGCAGCACGATTATTCAACCGAGGGCTTTCCTGTATGAAAGTTTCACATTAAAAAACATTTGAAGGAACATCCCACGGCACTGTTCTATGGATCCATGACAAATTGACAGAGTTACTGGACTACACCATCATCACAGAGAGTTAGACTTTAACGACCCATGAGAAAACTTCAGCAAGAAGTCGACATGTCAAGTTTAGTTTATAAAAAAATTAATTGCCTGCATATAAACAGATTATACTTCTGAAATTATAATAAAACCAAAACTTAGTAACAGCAATATTCTGCTGATTCATGCTAGGAATCAATCTGATGCACACACACTCGTATCTTGGATCCAAATATTGCATATCAGTCAATACAATACTGTGGTTTATAAGACTAGCTCGTATCAACAATTCCATGGTTTGTACGATACTCTATAGTAGTAGTTAAAAAAAAAATTCTTACTCCTATGATGTCCTTATACAATATTGAAAACACTATTGCTTTAAAAACCCCTTCCTAGCAACTATAAAATAAAAACATTTAGAAGCTACTAATTAATCAAAATGGCACTCATCGGAATTTTCACTGCAGTTGTTTTAATCTCCACAGTGGCAAGTAACTCAACTGTCTGCTACAGCTCAGGCAAACAATATGACTATTTGACATTCGAAGAGCTGGTGCTAACAGATGGGAACCTTGAAAACCTCACTGACGCCTTCTTCCCCACCAACCATCACCGCAGCGTTGTTGTTAACGTAACGTACCAGTTTTACAACCCAGATGAATCCAAGACACCGAACACTCTTACCTTCCAATGGCTTTCGTCTCCCATTCATCTGTTCATCAACTCTCAACTACTGAGTGGATTGTCTCTCAGAACTTATGCCACAGAGTACAAACAAGCCACTTTGACCATCAAGACTTGCTCTGAGGTAGATATAGCAACTCTACAAAACTTGATCTCAGCATCAAAGTTGAATTGTAGCTCCAACCAAATCCTCTCCCTCCTGAACAAAGCCTCTCCCTCCTGAACAAAGCCTCTCCCTCCTGAACAAAGTCACCTCCAATGTAAGCAAGGTGTTGTGTTGACTAAGAAAGCTGAGGTTAATAAGTTTTTTCAGTGATACACTAGTAAATATGATTTAGTCTATTGTATAGTGGATCATACACACCTGGTTGGCTTGCTTGTACCTGTTTTTGCTACACTATAAAAGTGCATCAACAAAAAAACAAAAAAACAAAAAAACAAAAACCCCGGGAAAGACACTAAAATATTGGGCTTACTTTAAAAATATTATCCTTAAGGTGTTTAGTATAAAACTTTTATAAGACTACTCGCTGGTTATTGACTATGCTTAAATTTTGAAAGCATTGGTGGACATTTATTTTTAGATTAGTCCTTGAGGGCTTTACCATAAATATTGCTAGGAAGTTATAAGATAAGGGTAGAAAATGGTCTACTAGTAACTGAATATTTGCTGTTGTTGTTGTTCTTCTTCTTACTTTTAAAAGTATTGCCTTATTTCCCTAAAGAGTATTGCATGCTCACACTTGCAGCTACAGTGTATATGACCACTAGTTTTTACGTAAATTGTCAAAGTATGAAATGAACTTTATTTGCAAAAGTAATTTGAGACTCCCACTCCCTCTCTCTCTTACCCACCACTCCCTCCCCAAACAACAACAACAACAGATAAACCCCGGCAGACAGAAAAGTGGCTAACCCAACCCGTTCACCACAATCATTGCTATTATTGTCAACACTGTCATACTGTATTCCTTTTTAGCTGCAGTCCTATGCAATACATCGGAAATCAGTCAAAGACAATGGAATGCTATCCAATGAGAGAGGATTTTCAGTGCTGTACCTTGATGAGCCCAGCAAGTGGAGCCATTACTGTGTCCTCGATGAAGAAGTTCCAGAGTACAAAAACACTGAGTATGTTCTAAACATTGCTACAATCATCCTAGTCCTCTCCACTTGCCTGGCCTGTCCTCTTCTCTTCGTCTCCATGTATAAGACACTAGCAACAAGAGCCAACCAGAGCCATAGCACCAAGTACATAATATGGAGTGTGCCCCTAGCTGCCATCTTGTTTGATTTCCTCATAGTTATCAATGATGGATTTGTGTTGTGGAATATGTATGACCAGTATCCCAGTCAGCCAAATGACAGGCTCTACTATATGTACTGCTTCATGACATTCTTCACCATTGGACTAGCACTGTTGCCTGCCATCAACATAGTCACCTTTCTGGTCCCCTGCACATTTATTAAACACAGCAACCAAAACAATACTTTACCCCTGCCCTCTTGCCTGAGTGAAATAGCAGATGTATGCATCCACCAAAGACATCTGAATGGACATTACTACCACCTACAGAGTTGTAGTATTTTGTTCGGGTATGTCTCTTGCAGCTGGCTACTGGAACTGACGGCATACCACATCATCTATATCATACTCGGGACCATCGTCACGCCAATGGAAACCTTAGCCACGCTGTCCTTCATAGTATCTGCCTTTCTCTGTGTGGTCATCTTCAATGCAATCTTTCTGAAGTCCATTAGCTTAAATTACTACAACAATACATCCTATAACCTCCTATGCTGCATTGTTCCAGTGTTTGTAACGGGAGTGCTGTTCATGCTGTGCCTGGGCAGCTTCATGTGGTACTTCCATAGGTACATCACATTAGTGCAAACCTACAACACCAGTCAGGGAATCTGGCACGTCATCGGCAGCATTATACCCACCATTTTCTCCTCTATATTTGTGCTCTGGGGTAAGTATACGCTGGACAACTTGAAAAATGACAACCCTAGAGAAGAGGGAGGTCCACACAACACCCATGCAAGAGGCCATAATGGTGGAGATACTGACGCTGATCGCAGAGAGGAGAGAGGTTCGCATCGTAACCGCATGAGAGGCCACAACAGTGGAGATAATATCTCTGTTGATAGTAATAGCCGTAATGAACAACAACAACATCATCAAGTTGCTAACTATGGAGCGTGCAACTCTTACACTGCTCAATAGAATATCAACTCAACAGTTACAAGTTACTAGAATTGCATGTTGTTGTTGTTTAGTATCCACTTGTTTGTGTGATGCAGTGTTTATTGGTCTGTGTCTGTGTGTTGTTCAGTATTCACTTGTTTGTGTGATGCAGTGTTTATTGTTCTGTGTCTGTGTGTTGTTCAGTATTCACTTGTTTGTGTGATGCAGTGTTTATTGCTCTGTGTCTGTGTGGTGTTTATTATTCACTTGTTTGTGTGATGCAGTGTTTATTGCTCTGTGTCTGTGTGGTGTTTGGGTGCTTTGTTTGCATTGTAAACTTGTGTCACTATCATTATTACACACCCCACAATACACTCAGTAATTATTCTATTGATTTCGAGGTACAGCAATGGTAGTCTCACTGGATGAAGTTCACCGTTCAAACTGCCAATGTAAAATCTTAAAAAACGACCATTTTCCACTTGGTCATTTCATCTCTAATTAGCACAGTTCCTTTGGAAGACATGATAAAGACAAGAAGCACTTGGCAGAGCATTAAGAATGCAATCATTCGTGATTGGTGAGCAAGCCAGAGCCTGTCTAATATATCAATTTCACATTGTCATCTTCAACAGAACTTCATCCACTCCAAGTATGAGTCTACTTGACTTTCATTGAGTTGATTCACGGTCAACCATCCTCACAGACTTTATCTAAAGTATCTGATGTCTGAATATGAAGGCTGTGTGAACTCATGACAGTGGAGTACAAAGGTCAGAGAGTTAAAGCACAGTAAGACAGTATATACAGTCTTTCATGAGAACTTACAATTTTAAACAGAGAACTATTAAATCACACAATAGCGCAACATAATTATATAGAAGCTGTTTCAAATTCATTCGTACGTATACGTAAGAATAATCCATCTGTATTGGAAGGGATAGTTTACTACATATGTATATTTTCACTCGCCCAAAGAACATGAATTCCTAGTGAGTGTTTCCTTGCTTTGTATCTTGCCAATCACTCCCTAACACAATAAATGCTCCCACTCAACTCTTATTTCCACACCACACAAGCCAGTCCTAACAAAACCTGTGTACGACACAGTTACATATCTCTCAGAGCGACGATGCCCAACTAACAATTAGCATCTTATTGTGAAGTCAGTGTCTAAAAGTTTGATTAAATATTTTAGTAATGTAACCTAGTTACAGACCAGCACATTGTTAAATGGCTATATAATACAACATATACTTAAAATGTTTTACATATTACAAAACTTACCACATCGTGCTTCATCTTCTCCATTTGGACAATCCTCTTTTCCATCACAAAAGAAAGCTCGTGCAATACGCTGGCCACTAGGCAAGCACTCGGCCAGAGCTGTTGTAGATCCTGTACCATCAGCTACAATAATTTACACAATCAAGTAGCGGTAAGCACAAATGGAGAGTACACTTTATAGCTCTTGATTGCAACACTTTAAGTCTCTCTCTCACCCAAGTAAGGGCCAGCCACTTATAGTGACTATACTTCTGGTAAGGGATGTTAAAAATGTGGATCCATTTAATAATAATCAGCTAATTCTTATGAACAAAGCTAATACACTAATGTCGTCAATGCTGGTCTGGTAAAGTATCAACAGTAACGCGAGTGGTGCATGGTGTGTGTATACAGGCAGGCAGAAAGACAGATAGCTGGATGGGTGGGTGGTATTTTAACACACTGAATGGCTGACTGATAGTAGACAGACAAGACTAGTGTGAATATCAACATACCACAAGATGACTCATCATCCCAATCCATGCAGTCCACAACTCCATCACACACTTGATTGATGGAGATACATGAGTCCCCAGACACACACCTACATGTAGTCAAGCAAATCATCATCATCATCATCATCAATGATGAGTTGATTCAGCTCTAAGTTTCAAACATCTTATACATACATGTAATTACAACAGCAAGCATCTCACATGATTTAAAATACTGCAGCGGTCACAAAATACCTGCGACTGACATAAGCTACACCTCTGAACTTAGAATGCAACATTCATTAATATTTTTGGCAAGATAACTCAACACTACCACAGAATACAGTATAGTCATTAACACCACTATGGAACTCAAACCAGCTTTTTGATGTGGAGACCCAGCTCCTGGTCAAACTACAGCACAGGTAGAAGCCACCTATATTACTTCAACAGCAACTTCAGTCTCATCAACACCCCCTTTAGAATCCAACCTCAAAAATGCACCACAAGAGAGCTTCAGTCTATGGGAACAGCTGGCTAGCAGCTCGTTAGAAAGGGAAGCACAGACAGCCATATGTCATAGGAAGCCGAGTCATCAAGTATGAGATAATAACTGTGACTCTGCCTTAAGGAGTTGCAAGAGTCATTCATTCTTTTATTCATTCATTCATTTACTCCTTTTAATCAGCCAATAGTCAAGCCTACACTAATCAAAGGTTTGCTGGCTACAAAGGATGCATTATATACAAGTCTTACCAGACAATGTACACTGATCATTAGAATTCCTTGGCACCTATTAATTAATCTGAAGGAGAGTTAATTTTAAGCTCAATCCTGATGCAAGCCATATTTAGTCAACCTTCTTTCAATGGTCCATAGGATCCTATGGGATATAGTGATGCATGCATATCATGGTCTTATGGGACCTTGAGATGTCCATCTGTCTCGTGTGTATAATACGCATCCTCCCATTCATCTCCTCGTATGTTCCATGGGACCTTGGGGTTTCATATGGGATGTCATCTATCCCATTGATAATACACAGGGCTGCATCAAAGTGGGGGCAAAGGGGGCGTTTGCCACCCGTAGAACAGCTTTGCCCTGTCAGCCTTCGCCTCCTCTAGAAATCCACATTTTAACTATGCAATATGAAACCAGCATACCTTTGTTTATTTAGAGTACTAAGAGTCTAAATGTGTCTGTATTTCACTCTCATTGCCCACTCTTAAATTCTAAGAAAGTTGTTATTGCCCTTCTAGATTCACTTTCTGTATGCTGCCCTGATACATGTGTGTCTCACTGTTGTAATGTCATCTCATGGTTCTATAGCACCTCTGCATCCTACAGGACATCCATCATTTACCTGTGTGTCCCACTGTCAGTCTCATCCCATTGTCCTATGGAACCTAGAGATCCACAGGGATGTCGGCCACTCCCACTTACAATACATATTCTCAAATCCTATGGTTAAATGGACCTTTGGATCCTACAAGTCCACTATCAGTGCGTCCAACTGTCCTTATCTTATGCCTCCCCACTCTTACACACACACACACACACACACATTAAACAACAACCCCCTCCCCACTCCACTAGAACATGATCAGCACTTCACCCAGGTTGTGGGCAATAAGTGAGAGTGCATCTCCTACAGCACTCGAACTTAACTTTCAATTAAACCAGCACACACAGCACACAAGTACATACCTGTACTGGTCAAGGTTACAGGTTAGTCGTGAGCACACTGCCTCATCCTCTCCACTCGGACAGTCCACCCGACCATCACATACCAGCTCCTCCCTCACACAAACAGCGCTGGAATTCTGACAGTGGAACTGGCCCAGTGGACATGGAAGCCCAACACCTGAACACCAACACCACAGACAAGTTGGAGAAACCATATTGACAATTATGGACTATTAATGAATAAACGTAAGATAAACGTGACAATGGGCAACATGCATTATAAAGTACTGATGGTGTAAGTAACCTTACCAAATAGCATGGAAATGTGTGTGACACAAAGAGGAGAAGATGAACATACTGTAACTATCAAGGTTTCTAATACCAAATTCCATCTCATTACTTCAAACAAACCACACCCTCACTTGCCACTAGAGTATGGCGTGTGAAACAGTGGAAGCACAAAAAGTATGAATCTAATTGAACACATATAACTATACCCGTATTACTACTTCAACTTAAAGTACAATATGAAAAAAGTTATGGGTATGTACCTGATCCAATTCCAGATCCTATGCCTGATCCAAATTCCACTCCAGGGCCAATCAACTGAGCCTACAAGTAATAATGTTAAAATACCTCTAGCTATTGTACTAACAATTGTAGACTAATACTACCAACTCCCTCCAGTAATAAGACAATGGAAGGTCAACTGAGTTTTAAGTTTGGATTTAGACAACTAACAATTATCTATGTAAAGGCAAAAAATGAGAACCAAAATGGTAAAATAGAAGACGATGACGATAATAGTGTAATAACAATAGTATAAATAATGTATTTTAGCCAATGCTAAACTTGAGAAAAACTCGTTAGATTAAGTTCAAACAGGCTATAGAAACAGATAATATTGTTATAATAATAATAATAATAATAATAATAATAATATTTAGCAGATTCCTGTTTACTGTTTAGAGGAGTTCTAAACTGGTAATTAGGTTATGGCCTCTAAAAAATGTTGCACTGGAAAAAAAAATCCAATAGCAAAAAAAAGTGTCCAAGAGAATATTGGAGCCGTCAGATTAAAAATGTATAGTCTATCCTCTGATAAGAGAGCAAGGCCAGCCATTAATACTGAGGTTCACTCTCCTTACTAAAACAATCTGGATGCTACAGCTGTTTCTCATTAGTTTTATTGTTCAAATTCACCTTACTAGCTACACGTACTCCAACATGCACAGCTTAATATATACTGCAGTCCAATACACAGCACAGAATACTCCAGTGTCTATTCTTAAAAAGCTAAAACTCTAGCCTCCAATGCAAACACATTTCCAGTTTAATCATAATAGCTAATAATCATAACTTGCATCTACTCCAGAATGCTAAAATACTACATGCATTGTACTATTACTACAACACTATAGCTTTCGCGAGTCCAACAGCGAAGTACTTTATATCTCACCTGCGAAAAATGTGCCCAGAATAGAACTAACAAGATGCTCTTCATCCCAGCTTGCAAATCTCCCCGAGTAAGCTACTCGACACGGTAAGGGACCTCATATCTACAAACTCCAGAAATTTAGCCACTAATTACGCTACTACGGATGTATGCGACACAAATTGGTTGACTGAAGCGCAAATTTTATATTTGAATACAATATCCTCAAAAACAACAACAAAAATATGAGTAGAAAGAGAATACAGGAACAAATTGTACATGTATGGAAGTATAGCTATCATGAAGGAGCCAGTTCTTGATTAAGGAGTAAGCCAACATGATGAAGGGCACACTGGGTTACATGGTGGCCACTACAATCATGAGGTGGCAGTTATCTGTAGCAGTACTCAGCAGGTCTGGAGCCACTCGAGACAAGTGCGACTGAGAGAAGGAGCATGGAGGGAAAATGTGCAGTACATAGCCACCCTACACACACACACACACACACAAACAATACTAATCGAGGAAGCTTGCAACACACATATCAGTCTGATCGGATGAGATCTCAATGCATAGTATAAGATAAAGTACACCATCTGAATCTTACCCGAGTCTGGGGACCCTGGATGTTGATGATGCCAGCAGCTTGTTTCTGCAGCAGATAGTTTATCAGGTTGGCTTGTAAAGCATTAGTCTGAGTCAATACATCACTGGCATCTTTGCCACAAGGAAGAGCCAACAACAAGCAATGCTCCTTCTCCACCTAATGTATCAACAATCCAAATAATTAACCTAATGTAGTAAAATTAGTGATAAAATAACAAACTACTACAAAAAATTAAACTTGTAACAATACTCTGTCCACGATTGCCACACCCAGTGGACTATAAACACTTCAAAATAAAATGAGAAGCCAGTGGTGGTGGTGGGTAGGTGAGGAAAGGGTAAGAAATCAATTACCATAGACTCGGGTTGTTAAGTGCCCCCTCTCTTCTTCTTCTTCTTTTTTTTTTTTTTTTTTTTTTTTTTTGGTTAAGTGCCTGTTTTCTTCCCAATTTTTAGTACTTCTTATTAAGTGCTCCAGACGTCTCGTCTACTGCTGGTTTGGAGATCAGTCCCAGTTTTTAGGCTACCGCTCATTGTTAAGCACCAATTTTCTTACCATTTTTAGGTATAAGTGTGGGCGTTAACAACCCGAGTCTACGGTATTAATTGTAGTACTTATGCCTGTGACACTATCATGGGAATACATTTCAAGAAATAACGATAAGTACAGAATATGTATGTATGTACGCAAGTATATGTACATAAAAATGAAAGAGTGAAAGGATGACCAAACAGTTACTGACCTGAATACGTCTGTCCACTCCTTCTAGTTGCGTCTTTTCCAGCCTCATTCTTTGAGCTATGCGGAGCACTGGAGTTTGCTGGTCTCCCTGACCAGGCAGACTGCACTGGGCCAATTGCACATTGCCACTCAGGAAGTGAAGCTGAACAGCTGCTGCATCATTCTTCAACATCAGGTGTCCTTGCCACATCACAGGGTAGCGTCTACCACCACAATCACACTAGTAACCATACACAGCGAGAATCTTGACCTTAGCTCACCTAAGCAAGTTAAAGAGACTGTTCTCTTGAGGTTGAGTTGTCGTATTTCCCTGATCCTTGCTGACAGACTGGCTAGGATGTTGCACAGCAGCTGGAACTGCAGAGGGTTTGGCTGGAGGTGCCTCAGGGATGGTATTAACAGGAGGAGGAGGGGCTGTTGGTCTCTGAGTAGATCCTGTATTACTGCCACCCTTACCACTGCTAGTAGTACCTGCACCACTCAGCCGTTGTTGCACCTCATTGGACGACTGGCTTGTGTAATGTGCAGCTATAAATATTAAACCAAAAACCACCTATTTGCAGCAACTGTGTTGACCACAACAAATGAAATATTGAGAACAATACAATATTGAGCAACATATCAAGAGAACAGGACACTAAAACACTGAGAAACGATAACAATATTTCAACAAACACAGCAGCTTAAAACCAATGAGTTGGTTGTGCTAAAAAAATTCCATTACAAAATGCTAATTGGAGCAAACAACAGATTCTAGACTTCTCCAATCAGACTAGCCCATAAATGAGGCTAGAGGTGCCAATATCTCATTGAATATTACCACACAGGAAATCAACTGGGAGATACATCTGTCAGTGTGTATGTTCCATGTTTCCATCCCCTGCTAAACTCAGATAAAACGTGTATTTTACAAACTGACCAATGAAAATGCTGCAGGACTTGTCATTACTAGCTATAGCTACTACTTCATCTCAAACAGAGCCGAGAAGCACCAAGTTAGTCATTACCTTGTTGTCTAGATGTCTTCACTGGAAGTTCTTTGCTCGAGTCCCTCAGTGGAGGAGGGCTGATCGAGGGAGATTTAGGACGATTTCCTTCCACTCGCCTTCGCTTACTGTCAGAAAAGTCTCCCTCCTTACCTACACAGCCAATAAACCATCATACCACCTGGCTCACCCACCCAGCTCACCAAATCCATGTGTTACAATGAAATCATACACTAACCAAATCAACCTCACAAATTCCATCTGCTGCAACAGCCACACACCTACATGGCCAATATTTCTTATTTTCTTTTAAAGTGTTTAGTCTATAGAGATGTATGCAGGAGCATTCTGAAATTCTAATCTCTTGCAAAACTAAGACAATTTACAAGTAGTATTATCACAGTTCACCTTGGTAATTCACTTATATTTAGAAGAAACTACCTAAACTTTACATTCTAATACCTCACAACTTCATCAGAATGCACTCTAATTTCGAGGGATGGGATTACTGTCACTAATCCAGGATCAAAGCACATTATTTAAAAGCTTCATCAGCTAAATAAACGCCCTAAGTACATTGCTCTTCTAACTGGCAACGCAAAAATTATTTCAGTGAGTTGGAAATGAACATAAAGAAATGGGGATCTGCACAAGTCATGTACAGATTACCCAACACCTACAGCAATCAGAGAAAAATTGGGTCCATATTTCTATATCTGGGTGTCTCCACACTTTTATCCCATAGTCATCGCCTACAAGAGACAAAAAACCTCTCGGAGAAAAATTGGGGGGGAGGGAGGTTGGAATTATTTCCCCCTTAACTGGGGGAATGGGCAAATTTCTCCTTCATGTACTATCACCACAAGTAGTAATTTACAGTTAGTACAATTTTCCATGAGGTATTCTTGTGTATTCCCATGGAAAACTTCTTGGGAAATAGCCAGATTCCTTACATAACCCCTCGCCACATCATTCCCAGACTCTCACCAGAGGCTCTGTGCTTATTGGGTGAAGAAGGAGCAGGACTATAAGGCCTTTTGTGCCTCTTGTTAGATTCATAACGATCCTCAGATCTTGGAGGAGTTCGGGGAAAGTCTGGAGCAGGAGGAGATCGCTCTACTCGTCTAGGAATACGAGACATCCTGGGAGGAGAAACTGAACTTCCAGAACGACGTCGTGCAAAACGTCGACCTGGAACAAAGCAAAAATAAAGTGCATAATAATTTCATATTCACTCACTTTACAAAATTAACACTACAAACAACACCAATACAGTACCATACTGCATTACAACCCTTAATTTATTGCCCCCCCCCCCCCCCCCCCCCCCCTCCTAACTTAGGCTGTGGTGAGTCAATGAGGAGCTGTTTGGGCAGTCCCAAACACCACGAGATGAGCCTGCAAAATTGCTAGACAGTAGCTACATGTAATTGCAGGTTATGCACTGCTTCTAGTGTCTCTATAACTGTGAGTTAATTGAGTGCATACCTCACGCTTATCATTGTACCCTTCACTCCCTCTATATGAACAAGATCCTAGTAGTAGTTCAGTCCCCACTAACCCACCACGGAATGAAATCCCACCTGGGGGTGATCTAGCAGTATTGCGTGAAGGAGGAGGTGAAGGAGAGTGTGCATATCGATGCTGGTTGGGAGATGGAGAACTACGACCTCTATTCACATTAAACTTCTGCCTTTGTTGGCCTTCAAGTGGAGGTGAACTGTCAAACCGATGCCTACCAGCACGTGCCCTTGGAATAGGTGACCTCTCTCTGCTACATCACATACATACACATGAATATCAAATTGAACTGTTGCCAATACCTTATATATAAGTGTATAACTATACAGACCATAAGTTTGTCAATAGGCAGTACAAGCTTAAATGCAGTTATTCCAACTGTATTTTCTTTAATTCTAACACAATCAAGATTAATTTCGTAAGCTAATGGAAACAAGTGTAATACCTGTGAGGAGGAGATCCACCATAGGGAGACTTCACTCTAAACGACGGTGATTGAAAGCCAGGAGATCGTCGTCTTCGAAAACCTCCACCTTGTGCTCCTCCACCTCCCCCTGCATTCCCACTTGATCCAGGAGAATAACCACGTGCTCTACGTCTCTTACGCTCCAAGTTCTCAGTACTTCCTTGCTGCACTGGAGAGTGGTGGTATTTTCTACGATTCATGTGGGGAGGAGGAGAGGGAGAAGAACCTTGTGGCCCACTACCATGGTATCGTCTCTCTTGCTGTGCTTCCTTTTGTTCTCTATACCTGTTACCCATGCCCTCTCTTCGACTACCGCTACTCATGGCTGTTTCTCCTCCAGCCTCTCCTTGATAGCGACGTGGTATTTTTCTGTTGTTCCTCGCGGTATCCCTTATAGACACACCACTCCTGCCTTCTTCTAGATCAGAATGATCAGGCTTATCAGAAAGTGGTGGAGTTCTGGGATGGCCACCGCCTCTCCAATCTGGTTCATCTGCTGGAAAATCTGGTGTCTGAGGTCGACGTCGTGAGCGAACAGGAGAATTTGGTCGACGTCTGATACCATCTTCATCACTGTCCCTTTTTCTAGTAGCAGGTCGATGGCGTCTCTCACTGCTGCGAGCATGACTGTTACCAATTTCATTGAAGTCATCACCACTACTGAGATCCGACCCTACAGCTGCAGCATGACGTGGAGAAGGACTTGATTTGGTAAGATTTGTGAGTGGGCTATGAGAGGCTTCTTCCACTTTACGTTTAGTCACACGGCTTTTAGACTTGACATTTCCTCGACTTCTGTGTCTACTACTTCTTGAGCCCTCATCAGTCGATTCTCCTCTGTCCTGACTGCTATCTTGCTCTCTAATCTTTCTTTTTCGTCGCTGCGGAGGTGGAGTCCCATCAGATAGGCCTCCATTTCTGACATCCTTGTGGCCAGATCCCACCAATTTTCCTGACCGCCTATGAGGAGAGCTGCCATAGTCACTGTGCTGATCCTTATCTCGCAAGTTATGTTGCGATTTCTTTTGTAGTAAGGTTCCAGTGTCATGATCAGAATCATTCTCACTTAACTTCTTCTTCTTCATAGAACGAGGTGATGTTTGAGGCTTAGTCTGCTCAGGAGTCAATGAAGATGACCGCTGTGATGTAGCAGGCTTGATTAAAGACCCTTTACTTTCTTTTTCCTTAACTTCATCCCGTTTCTTTCTGCTTGTAGGAGATTCAGCTGCAATTTTTTCACGCTTGCTACCTTCCTCTTCTGATCCATCTTCCTCCTCCTCCGAAGAAGCTCCAGGAGCTTTTTTGACTTGAGCTTTCTTCTTCAGTTTCTCTCTTAAGTCCCTGGACTTGCGAGTTGCTCTGATGCGAGCACCATCTTCCAGATCCATATCATCACTATCACTGTCAGTGCCTTCTAAACATAAACACAACAAAAGAAGCTATGAATAAAGAAAAAAATAAAAATTCCTAAACCACAATTCTGCAGGACTCAAGGTGATGACAAAAAAGGTAAATAAATAAATAAAAATTAAGCTAGCATTCCAGCAACAAATACAACTTTATACATTTCTCGTGCATGAGCACCAGCGCCAAGTGCTAATTAACCAAACTTATGTTTATAAACTGTTCATACTACATGATTGAGAATGACAAAGTTTTTCTAACCTTTCTTTATTGATTTTTTTGAACGAAGCACTTTCTTCTTACTGTGGTCATCTTCAATGTCAAGGTCCTCATCTTCCCCTACATTCTTGTTCTTGCTGTCTTTTCGTCGGTGGCCCCCGGAACTCTCCTCAGAGTCACTAGATGATGAATACTTTCTTCTTCCACCGCCAATCCTTTTCTCCAACTCCCGCTTTCGGCTAAATGCTCTTAGTTCATCATCGTAATCATTGTCTCTACCATAAGGTCCAGATGGATAGCGTCCCATTCCTGGAGGACCTGTATTGGCATTTAACAGAAACGATAATCTTAGAGTCAGTAAGACCTAATGAATTTTACAGTCAAGTTTGAGTCTAGAAATAGCATGACAAACTTATGCAGAGCTAATTTATATATTAGAGCTCTACCCACACGTGTAACACTGCATGTTCGATCCCAAAAACTACCTCTATACATGGAGTTATTGTAATATCCTTTATAATGGTAATAGTTCCCATAGTTCTTATAGTGATAGCCATATGGTCTATATTGGAATCCATAGGGTTTATAATAATAGCTACCATAATGTGGTCTCCCTCCTCCTCCTCCTCCTCCTCCTCCTCCATAGTAGTCCATGCCATAACCAGGGTGGTAGAAGTAGTCCATGTGATGAGAAGGGCCACGAGGGTGGCCATAGCCACCTCTACCCATCATCATACCTTGTCCCATCATACCTCGTCCACTGTGCATATCTGCAAATAAATTAAAAAGTAAAAACATTAAAATAATTCATGACAATATAAATTTATACACATACATAAATCATACACAAAAATCTTACTATTTAAAAACATGTAATAAAATCTATTTCATCTTACTACTTCTGTGCAAGAGTATCTAACAAAAAAGTCCTATAGGATTGGCCCCAAACTTGTTTTAGTATATCCCTGCAACATGCATGCAGCTAATTTAGTATTGAAAATTGTATCACAGACTACAGACAATCTATCGTTACTAATGTACCCAGTTGTCGAGTGTTCAATACTTGACATACCATACATGTGACCATGAGAGCCTGGGAAAGGTCCAGACATGCCAGCTTCCATAGAATCCATGTGAGAAAAGAATGCTGATTTTGCATCACGATTCGCAAAGTCAGTCTAAAAAATAACATTCACACGTTTCAACACATACGAGGCATGAGCAAATACAAATAAAAGGGCCTTAAAATAATAAATACTCTGTTTTAATGCTAGGGACATAACACTTTTTGCTTTTTGGTGGCAACATGAGCACCAGTGATGGAACTGTATCATCGTGGCTTATTAACCCTACAGTGACAATGCCACTAAAGTGACTTACCATCCAATAGCATTTGTATTGGAATAAGCTCAGCTCATTGCTTAGAAGAATTTTTTTTTGTGCATGTACTCCTAGCTCATGTTGGAATATTCGTCCATAATTGTAACGTATTTAACCGCAATTACTATATTTTTACAGTAATTCAAATGTAACTAAGCTCTCAACCATGTATTTATTTTTTTGGTGATATTTTTACTTCTTACACACACACACAACCCCCCCTCCCCCCAAAAAACATCAAATTTTGGGGTTATGTATGTGTTTCCCGATTCAATTTGTGTGTTTGAGTAATGTGTGAGTGCATAGCAGAAGCAAATGTCAGCATTAGTTCAAGTGGCCAAGCAGAAGCCAGTCCCACCATCAAATTGCTGATGATTCCCTGCATTCAACTATGCTAGCTTGTTCTTGTTTGCAAGTTGCATCATACTGATCAAAACTAGAATGTCATACATTTGTCTTCACGTTCTACAGAGCAAGCAAAGTCAGAATAAGTTATGGTTATCATTCTCTACCGTTGGTTAAGGTTCATCAGTTTCCCTCTCCTGCTCTATTTCTTTTCCTAACTATCTCATTTCTGTATCCCCCACCTTTCTTTTTTCAGCTTTCTTCTTGCGTCGTGGAGTCCTTTCTCCTCCTTTGTCTACCTCTCCTGTTTCTTAATCTTTCTGTCCTTCTACCATGATTGTGAACTTAGGCTTTGCGAAACTTTTGCCTCCTTTTTCTACTCTCACCTTTCTTTTTGAAACTTTGGTCGCCTTTACTTGACAATTCGATTCCACCTGCTTTTTAGTACAATATTACTCATTCCTTTTTGCCCTCTCTTTCGTACTTTCTCCTTTTTGCTACACCGCCTTTTCCCGTCAATTCCACCGGCTAATTAACTGCCTTCTTTTTTTTTAACCTGAAACCTACACTGCCTATCCTTGTCTATTCCACCCACTTTAAGTTACAATTACAGTAATCACTTTCTACTGAATGTGATGATACTTTACCCATTATCCTGTTTCTTGGCTTCTTTCGTCTTCTTTTCATTTATTGTTGTACCTGGTTAGGTTGCAAATGGATTCACCTACCAGTAGTCTAGAGAAGCCAAACCCTTAACTTATTTTACAACTGCATTCTTGGTTTACTTGGTAATTCAGTGTTAGTTCATAAAAGTTGCTCTCCTGTTTCTCTGCAACTCCCGCCTACTATCCATTTTTTTGGTACTGGGTTTAATTGCTAACCATTTCACCTTGCATTCTAGGTTTACCTGGTAATTCAGCACAAGCACAAGTATTGTGTGTCTGCACGGTCTAGCTCATGAATTATTCATGAATACGTTGTTGTTAGTCACAGGTATCATTATATATATGTGCTAGCAAGTAGCATGTCAGTATTTTCAAAGTATATATACAGGATTAATAATGCGATTGAAGTGCTATTTCATTTCCCTTGCGCTTAAATTGAACAGCAATTTTCCTCCGTATCTTTTTGAATGGGCCTACTATCAGCAACGCAATTAAATACACTACTGAAATAAAGTACATACTTGCATTAGCAATTGTATTGAAGAAAGAGCAGTATTTGCCATTGCAATAACAATTAAATACTATTACAATATTGGATACAAACTCTGATAGGAACCACTATAAACTTTCCCATCAACTCCTTCAAATGTACTAATAAAAACAACAACAAAAAAACAACAACTTTGTACCAACATTGATACACACATCAGCAAAAGTGAAGTTCAGTAAATGGCTGAAAAAAGGCGACCACACATTTTAAAAAGTAACAACAACAACAACAATTAGAAAACACTGGACTTGCCATTAATTTCCTGCTGCTGCCGATAACAGTACCTCGCACAGCATTGAGAGCCTCCTTGGCAGCTTCCATTGTGTCATATTGTACCATGGCACAACATCGGTACCTGTCAATGCCCACACGAATCACCTACAGAGGAGGGGGGGGGGGGGGGGATGAACAATTATCCCAGTACTCATACAAGAATATGCATGTCAAATTATGGCTGCTGAAACAGACAACTTTACTACAATTGATAAACCCATACTACGAGTTATTTCTCATTGCAAAGTGCACCTATCTAACCTGGCTTATCTATAATATTACACAACAGCATTCTGGAACAAATTAAAGGAGTCACTTTGCAGAAGAATGTAACCCTGCCAATACAGCAAGTACTTATATTGACTTCTGGTAATTTGCAATGCAGTTCTCTACCAAACTTCTTGTTTCCTACCTTGCCATACTTGGAAAGATTGCGCTCCAATTGTGATTCTGAAATACTAGGATCAATTCCATCTAGCCACACTTGCTTGCTGGCAGTTCCTTTACCGAATCCAATCTGCACAAATACACCCAGCATGTTCAAAAATTCAAACTAAGCTAAAACCTGTTTGTATTGAACCTTATAAAGCTAAACCTGCTCTTTATCAACCACAAAGATATTCAAGATACAAATCTGCAGCCTCAAGAGACCCGCCCTGCATTTATGGAGCCCACAAAGCTACCCACAGCTAGAGATAGAACCTAGAAAGCACCTGTCACTGCTTACAATGCAACACCAGACATTTACCAGTATGTTACAAGTACAGTACTCCTAACTGAAATTATCTCATACCCCCTAGCAGAAGTCCCCCCCCCCCCCCCTCCCCCCCCCACCCTCTAGTAGTAGAAGTTCCATTTCTTCCCCTTCAATTCATCCTCCAAATTAAGAAATTTTTTTTTATTTCTGGCTACCATAACATGAATGGTCCATGATGGGTACCATCATACAGACTATGGATCCCTGGGATTACCCCCCCCCCCCCCCCCCTAAATTTTTTTTTTCCCCCAACTGAATTCTTTAGAAAAATTAAAGATTACTATAAATAGCCTTACAGATTAGTTGCACTTCTTCAAAATCAACATTTCTCTAGTTCTGGTCCTTCAATACCAATTCGTATTAAAGCACAGAAGCTGTAGTGTTTGTATAGTGACAGAGAGACTGTATATTGCTTAGGTCCTCCAGAGAGGAACACTATAAACTTAGTCTACCCGCTTTGAAGGCAGGGTTAATTTGTGTCCCTCCGATTGCGCTTAGAGTCCCTCCTACTGCATTGTTAAAGAGCAGTCATGGTCTCGGAAGCGGCGCCTGACTAATATATATAGTTCTTTTTTTTTTTTTGACTCGAAATAATCCCCCCCCCCCCCCCCCAGCGAAAATCCTGTATGAATCCCTGCATACATATATACAATATATATATATACCAGTTCCAATCAGTCAATTGTCTGATGAGAAAATCTGATGTTCTGGCAAAAATGAAACTTGAAATAAAATCACTTACTACAGCAGAGAAGCATGAACCCTCAACAATTACTTTCCTCAGTACACTAAAATTTGTAACAGTTTATGATGACAACCCCCCCACCCCCCCCCCCCCCACAAAGATCACGCACTCCTTTATTCAATTACAGATGCTGGTTATTTTGAAGATCCTTACCAATGTATTCATTGTTCAGCCAGCGATGTATATATCTCTGACCTTCCATACCACAACCTCTTAATGAACTCAAACTAGAAGGTTCACCACACCAATACACAACAAATTACTCACTGCAACTCAACTATGCACATAAACCTATCAAGACTGAGCTAATTTTAACCCCAGTCAGAGAGCTCACTCTGAGTATGTTGCCCTTGATATTGTGGCCATCCATGTAGTGTTTAGCTGAGACTGCACTAAGCAGGTCATAGTAGAGGATAAAACCATAGGTAGCATTTCCTCCCATCTTCTTAATCTCCACATCCTAACCACAAACAATGGTAACAGTGACAAAAATACAAATGTGTGTATATTGTTTTATCAATACACAATTTTCCATTTTTAGAGTGGTAATATATAAGAACAAGTCTCCAATCAATTGATAGAACACAATTAAAAATACATTATGAGAAATCTCTGTCAACATGAAAGGTATCTACAACTAGTGAGGATTCTGAAAGACAGTTTCATATGCAATTGTGATATTAAAAAATGATAGTCTTGTTATCTTCATTCTAAGTTGGACAACATACAGAATGAAAACCTAGCTCTAAAACTAGTTCTCAAGCTTGTGAAAATACCAAGCCTGCTGGAACAAAGATGGAACCACTTTATATATATTTTTCATTATATGAATGCATTATATCGAGGCAGTCCAATCTACACGTTTGTACAGTATAGCCTTCAATTTTTCCATTTCTACTCACCAGAACAGTGCCATATCTGATGAAGGCATCTCTTAAGTCATACACATTAATATGCTTTGGGATGTTGCCAACAAAAAGAGAACGAGTGGCCTTTGGATCCAAGTCTTCCAGCATGCTCAGTCTAGATCCGTACTCTCCTCCAGCATGACCCCCCGATCCATGACTCTGGTCACGCCCACCTGGTGGAAACTCTGCGTGCACACACATACATCATGTCACTACAACTCACAAAAACAAAGATGAAGTACTTGTGTGCACACTACACCCAGTTCTGAGCCTCCTGTGCAGTCTCTAGAAAATGGTATCAATTAAGATCAAGATACTTGCTCTGTAAAATTCATGATTTACTACTAATGATGCAGCTCACCAAAATCCGAAGATTAATGCACGGTTTGGAGGATAGCTGTAAAACATGCGGGTTAGGCTTAAAAAAAAGAAGGAAATGTGCATTGTATTCTTCTTTATATTTAGTAGAAAACAAGTAACTCAAAAGGGAGTTTGCTATGGAGTAAACCACCAAGCTAGCTATCTAGACATACTTCATTACTGTAATACCTATCCAGAGTATTCTATAGTAATTCTGTCAAACACAGTGAATGATTTTTACTTTAACTTCAATTGACACTCACCCAAATCATGCTTTGGCATGTAGTATAACATAAATGTTGACATTGCCTGAATACTAACTCAGAAGAGTACACCAGATCAGAAGATCTCTAACTGTAAATGAAATGAGTTTTCCTACCAAATTAAGTAAGTTCTTCAAGATCTTTAACTGTAAATGGAATGGGTTTTCCTACCAAATTAAGTAAGTTCTTCAAGATCTCTAACTGTAAATGGAATGGGTTTTCCTACCAAATTAAGTAAGTTCTTCAAGATCTCTAACTGTAAATGGAATGGGTTTTCCTACCAAATTAAGTAAGTTCTTCAAGATCTCTAACTGTAAATGGAATGGGTTTCCTACCAAATTAAGTAAGTTCTTCAAGATCTTTAACTGCAAATGGAATGGGTTTTCCTACCAAATTAAGTAAGTTCTTCAAGATCTCTAACTGTAAATGGAATGGGTTTTCCTACCAAATTAAGTAAGTTCTTCAAGATCTCTAACTGTAAATGGAATGGGTTTTCCTACCAAATTAAGAACAATTGTATCAGCACCACTACAAGCTGCCCAAACATAAAGATCAGAATAGAGAACAAGCTCTACCCTTACCTCTGCCCAGTAAATTGATTGAACTCATCTGAGTGTGAGCTTCGCTTGCTGTGCTAACTCACTAATAATAGGTGAATTGAAGGAAAAGTTTAGATTGCATGATCAAACTATATTCGGTAAAGGGTTTCAACTCATCCGCTTACCTCAACCATAAGGTATTTCACAGTGTCAAAATTGGACATGACAATACATTTCTTTCAATTTAAATTCTCGCTGTGTCATATTTGCGAGCATGTCAAAGATATGCTGAGAAGTAATTTATACATTCACATGTAAATATACAGTATATTGGCCATTTTTATTGTACAGGTGGTGCCATTTTCTTTAGGTTAGAAAAGTGTACAACGAATTGTAGTTTGACTATCTCACAAGTGGCTTAATTTTTTAAATAGATTATTAGATGTATTCTCTCTCTTTCACAAGCCTTTTATTTTAAACAATACGTAATTTAAAAATTGTTTGGTCACTACTGGGAATCAAACCAAGGACCGCTTGCTTATTTTCCTACTCTTGAAATCAATTTAGAACATAGCTGGTGTAGTTTTTGTATTGTGACAGAGGGACTTTAAATCTCTTAGGTCCTTCAGGGCAGGGATTCTATATGTAGAGTCCCTCCAATTGTGTTGTTAGGAACTATTGCTAGGTTCTAAATTAGTTATGCGCTGCACAGCAGTTGTTAACTACTGTTCTTAGGGTCCCTCAGGCCCTAATTGTAGCACCCTCGCTGCACTTAGGACGCTACAATCAAGGGCCTTCAGGGACCCTAAATACAGTAGTTCCCTCCAAAGCAGCGCCTAACTATTATGCAGTATTTTAGAGAGCAGAATGGTAATGCACCATGAAAAGGTGAGTACATTTAGACTTCAGTGCCAAGCTAAATGTTACAATTACTCAAGAAAACTGAAAGTGAGAGATAAAAGAGCTCATGCTATGCAATGGATTAAAAGGACAATTCATTCTTCATCCAGATGTTTGTAGCTCACAGAAAGCTCTCTGTCGTCTGAGCTCAATTATTTATACCATAGTTGCTGCGGTAACTGCCATGGATTAAAAATTTATTCCGCAGAAAAATTTGTCCCTGTTGCGTGCACTAGTACTAGGATGATTATCAACAATAATTCGGAGAGGTACTTGCTTATTAATTTGAGTTTGGCTGCTCACCCATCATTTGAATTGAAGGCCATTATCAATTACATATACACTACAAATGGTCATGAAAGTATTAAAAGTAGTAAATAATGATAAGGTACACTTCCACTATGCTCTACCAATTACACTTCTGAACACTTTTATTAAATTTTTGAAGAATGACAGCAAAGAAAATATGACACTTATTTACCATCAACTTCCATCAAGGACAGCTTTAACTTGTTTCCATAAAGCATCATTCCTTGACACTGAGAAAAAGCCTCTCGACATCTGTCAGGCCTGAATAAAACCAAAACAGCCATCCACATAACTATTCAAAATAAATATGTACATTAAAAAAAACAACAATGCATGCATGCATACATCATACATACACATACATATGTATATGAACCGATCTAATAACAGATCCAGTGGATCACAGTTTCAACCATGAACTGTGTTGTATATAGCCATATAAGTGTCCCTATAACTACACTAACCTTTTGTATTTGATCATGGCCCATTTCTTATCTGATTTGGTGTACATTTTAACCACTACATCCGTAGAGAACTGACAAAATTCATAATACAAACCATCCTGAAGAACACGTTCTGCGAAAAAGAAAAAAAACACAAGAATAGATAGCAATCACAAGCTGGGACTATTAAATTTCCAGATATAAATCTATCAGACCAATTCCTTGAAAGTGGAGTGTACAATTTCATGTTACTTGCAGTATTTCAGAGGACTATCAGGGTTTCTTTCAACTTTACACCCAAGGAAGGAGAGAGAGACAGTGCTAATTTAGACAATGTGAATTTTAGGGAGGGAGGGGGAAGGCATATCAACATCAAAAGTTTTTCATACAATACACCTTATACGGTATGAAGTTCTGCACTAACACTTTGAGTAAAAATTTCACACTCGCTTTTTTTCATACGAAGTCTTATACCTTAGCAATTTTTTACGTATTTTTTTTTATATTATTGGGCGAGCAAAGCGAGACTCTCACTAACGAGTTTCAATTGAGATTCTGGTATATAGATATATATGTGGCGAAGTTCAAAAAGATCAATGCGTGTCCACCCCCCAGAGACTACTTAAAAAACATAACATTAGCGCAGGCGTAAGAAATTTAGGAGAAAAGACTTCAAAATAATGCCAGAAAAAATAAAGACAAAGAGCTACGTAGACAGAAGAGGACAGAAGTTCACAGTTAGGTCTTACAAACTTAGTGGAGTTCATTTTCTATTCTATTAGTGGCAGTGGTAAGCTACCTTAGTTAATGCACTGTTTGTCCTAGCTATATGCCTTTTGTAACAGATTAGTTCTTACAATGCAAAGCTTTATCTACTAGAGCTCTGGTAAATACAGCATTTTCAATGGAGCATACTTTGGAAGGGCAGTTTGATAAGCAGAATCCTTTGGTTTAGTGATCCTTACCCATCTCAGAATTAGATTGCTCACCCCTAGAAAATCAATTGCTCAAGTCGCGAAGCGAATACGATGCAAGTCTTGTACTGGTATATCCAGTGATCAAGTGTATATATGTGTGTACAAGTGTCATGTGTTGCTAAAGAATAGCACAATAAATTAAACAAAAAAAAATTCAACTAACAAAGAAATATTATAACCGCTAGCACTCAAATTTGAATTTAGACCAGCTCGCTCGCCATTTGTGCTAGCACATCACTAGTTGTTAGTTATTGGGCAAGCAAAGCGAGCCCCTCAGTCTCATTTGAGATATTGGTATATATACATATATGGCCAAAGTTCAAAGAGGTCAATGCGAATCCACCCCCAGAAGCTACTTTAAAATTTTAACATTAGTGCAAGTGCAAAAATGCCAGAATAAACGGCAAACAGCTACAAAGAAAGAAGAGGAGAGACATTTGCAGTTAGGTCTTACAAGCTTAGCGGAGTTCATTTTCCATTAGAATTAGTGGCAATGGTAAGTTACATTGGTTAACAGGCAGTTTGTCATAGCTAGCTATAGGCCCTGTCAACAAATTGTTCTTGTTAGAAAATCCATTGTCCAATTGTCAACCCACGTAGAGAATACAATGTAAATCTTGTGTTGGTATATCCCGTGAACAAGTGTGTGTGTGTATAAATGTTGCATGCTGCTGAGCTGCTGCAAATAAACAATACTGGTCATTTAGCAGTTTCTTCTAAAAATATTCATTTGCATAAGTAGGCAACTTAAATTCTGAATCAGGTGGAACAATCAGTGATAGTCAGTAGTGATTTAATTACTGAGCTATTAATATAATGGTTAAGTCAACCAGCTTGTACCAAGCAACGCTTGATTCTGTAATTTCAAGCAGCATAGATTGAATCTGCCCAGTATTTGACCTCAACCCTGGAATATATATATACTATGGTGCTCTGCATTCAGTCGGCAATTCTAGTTAGGGGTTCAAAATCCATCAAATAGAAGGCAAATAAGCAGTGTACTCTGTCTAAACCCTGTAGCAGCTCTTAAATTGTCAGAAAGTGAACTTCATTTACCATCATTAGTGGCTCTTCTCTGAATAGTGAATAGCTTTGTCATAACTTGCTTTAAAATGCATCTATCTCTTGCTAAATGTTTTTACAGAAAAACAATATAAAAAGAATTCATAGAACTGGGTCATCACAAATATGCCAGTGAAAGGGTTAACTGTGTTTAGGAAATATTGTTGTTGTCCCAAATGAGTTGATGCTTCTCATACATTGACCTCTATTGTCAGCCACATCATACACAACACAACATAGCTGCAATGGCTGTCCAAAAGACTTTTTCATCCCTGAAATTATAATTCACCCTCAAAGCAGTTTCTTTCAACTGCTGCTATCACTCACCAAGCACACCATCATAGATATTTCCTAATTTAGATCCAAAATGAAAACTTTATTCTTAAAATTATTTATACATATCTGAAAGTACTGACAGCTAATGTACATATAGCTCAAGTCACTAGCAGTGTCTATAGAAAATAAAAACAATCAGAGCAACTATGCAACTGGGGCCTGCCATGAATTAGTGACCATCATAAGCACGAGTGGTTGGTCATCACCAATTTGTGACACCGATTCACTGGAATGTTTCGATTGCCACAAAAATCATATCAATCTTCCACTAAGAGGTAAAAAAAACACGTCATTAATTTCATAAACCTAAACTTTATGTAGAATAAAGCCACTTCTGTCCAGCCAAATAAAATTACCAAAATTAAATTGGATGTGCTACTGACCTAAACAATACCTGCCAACACTAAACAGCAGTATAAATAAATCACTCACCAGGTCTATCTGCCAATCCAGTGGCTTTAATGAACAATGCACCAGAACTACCACCACTGGAGCCTGCCTTCTTCTTCTTCTTGCTACTGTCAGAATCACTACTTGAAGAGCTAGAACTTGAACCAGAGTCAGAATCTGATGAACTTGAGGCACTATAAAGAAAGTACAGCGTTAATGGTAGTACTAGACTTGATAAACAGAAATCATACGGAAAAAACAACGACGCTATCTATCAGTCAATCCTCTAGTTTTAAGTCAATAGCAAAAACCAAAAGTGAAATATCCCATTCATTCAATTTTTTATTTTTTCTATCACAATTCTTAACTTACTAGTTGTTGTTCTTCACATAAAAATGTAGATAATTTAAATATTAAAGTTGCAACTCCACCAATTACATATATTGATAAAAACAAGAGCCCACGTCATATTACAAATTGATAATTGATACCAAGACCAAAAAAACAAAAAAACCCCTGTATTTTCTGGTTTATTAATAGGTCGACAAAAACATAATCAAGCCGATATGCCTTATAACAAAAATATCAATACAAAAATATCAATTTAGCTAGCATTTGTAAGAAGGAAAAAACAACAACTATAACAACATGCCCTAGCTTTCTGTTTCTACCATCAGTTTGTCATATGATACACATCATAATTTCCCAATATAAACTACTGAAAGAGAGAGTCATAAACATTCTCATACTGAAATAAATAACAACAAACTTGATAAAGACATTGATATTCCCCTATGGTAAATTCTAAATTATCCCAAACCGGCAAAATTGCCAAACAATTATACCAACTTACCTCATACACGACACATGCAAAATTGCTACTTAGTCCACACTGCAACGTTCACTGTCTGGGACAGTCAACTTTACAACAAGTAATACAAAAACAATCAGCCAATCAATCGATCAAGCGAAAGTAGCCAAATAATTTAGCCAAACCAACTGAGCCTGTGGTACTGGACAAGACAACAGCTAAAAATTACTCCATATGAATGAACGAATGAGTGAACGAAGCCAAACCACTAGCAAACATAAACACAATATTCCCAATACCTCTCATGCCTCTCTTTGTCATGGGATTTCACTCCTTCATTTTTATCAAATTTGAAATTGGCACGAAGTTCATTCCCATTCCATTTCAGTTTGGATTCCTTAGCTTCAATTGCTCCTTTGACATCAAAAAAATCCACAAATGCTGCAACTCCAATGTTTGGATACTTTTGTGGCAAAATCTTTACTCCTTCTACTTTGCCATACCTACATAAAGGTTACAAGCACAGTGATGCATCTTAACTCCTTGTGGTAAAACTATAAGTTCGATATCAAATAAAACCATTTTCAGGAAGAAAAGGTTAAACTTTAGAAGTCATTGTTGGTGTGTTTGA
>WLWD01005711.1_pt1 | contig 81603 bp, 60 predicted proteins | sample 6712731 | NCBI WGS metagenome assembly WLWD01 (sample SAMN12718690, study PRJNA576275) | sponge metagenome | isolation source: marine sponge | host: Mycale hentscheli | place: New Zealand: South Island, Marlborough, Capsize Point | collected 2014-11-01 | reverse complement strand
TGTTAGCACTTCGTGTGCAGTACTACTTCGTGAATGCAGTGTTAGTATTAGTACGTGTATGTACAATGATAACAGTAGTGCATGCATAGAGACTTACCATTATTCTCTTCTTCAATCAAGAACACCAGAACCTCAGTACAGATAGCAGCAGCCCAAGCACCATGAAATCTAGGAAATGAAAAAAAAGAAAAGGTTATGACAATATTAATTCTAATGGAAAAGAAAATTAGTTATCAAGCCAAGCTAATGAAGCACCAAAGGTGTGAACCCTCAGCGCCAATGGCACCAATATCATTGCATACTACAGAAACCACTAGCCTCAGCAACTATGATACTTGATACTTTATATCTCTGTTCTATATGCAACAGCACAGGCCAACCAACACTTTCCTACTTGTTTCAACTCTAGTGTTATTAGGGCCCAAAGAGTGGGAGCTGGAGGACAACCTGAGGATGCTAGGGAAGGTCTAGTACAAAAGAATAGCCAAGTGAAGGGTGCATGGTAAGGTCATAAGGTAAGGGATAGCATCAGCAGATAAGCAGTGCAATGAGACTGTCAATAATAAAGCATGTATAGACTTGCCAGCAAAGTGTGAGCATCAACCAAGAATGGGTCAAAGCCATAGGCTAAAGAGACAGCCAAAGCAGCCAGGGAACGCACAACTACAAGTTTACCCTAATAATGCCCACCCTGTAACAAGTAATAGGAGAATATCAGTAAGTCTTCAACTTTTTGGTTTGGACATAAATCCAGTGTGGTAGACTCAATGCAGGTGACCTAAGTCGTGCCCCAAAACAAAAACAAACAAACAAACAAAAAAACCCTGGAAAGATTAGTACCTAGACAATAAAAGAGGCAGGGCCACCAACATTATCACTATTAGGGATGAGGCCTGGTTATGTTCACACCCGTTATCAACTTACTTCATGACACTTGTTTCGCCAACATCTTGTATTGACTGGCATTGATACATCAGCAGCATGTTGCTACCTGCAAAATAAGCCAATGGGAAATGCCATCACTACTGGACAAGATAATACAGTTGTGGTCCTGCTGTATAAAAATTACATGGATATAATAGCTATATGATTCCATTTAATTTTTATAGTTGTACCGCCATTCCATTTAGCTAGTCTAGCTATTAGGTGAATGAATTTTTAATTTCACTGATATTATTACGAGTATGTGACAAGTAGTACCCATTAGACACTTGCTAACTAATGATAGGATTAGATGGAGGGGGGACAAACATACAAGCCTAATGCAGCTGTCTTGTGAAACCACTGAAGATGACTAATGTCAAGTTTACATAGAAAACAACCAGTTTTCATTTTTGTCAGACTTACATACTAGCAAACTCAAACAGGCACCTTGTACACACTATTTGTCTCAAACTACTTACAAAACTAATGTACAGAATTATTAGACAGTCCTCCTCTCCCACATCACGAGAGTATTACTAGATTGGCATTACTTTTTTTAAGGGGTGCAAAGCTTTTAACTTACTCTTGAAAGCTGAGAGAGATACTTTCATTTAACCGAACCGCCATAATGAAAAGTTAGTCTCATGTACCCAATCCCTTTACCAACCGCTAATCGAGTGTAGAGGTTCTAGGTTGGTAAAGGGTCTCGCCGTCCCCTCGCTTTTTTATGTAGCTTTTTTTGCGTTGAGCTACGGGGCTACTAGCTAAATCACCATCCCTTCCAAACGTGCCTGCAAGGAATACCACCACTCCTTAATGATTATCTCCTCTCTTTGCACTCACATCCTATCACAGGACGATGAATATGGACTTGATATTATCGCTCAGCAACTCAAATCCAAGAATAGGGTGAGGACACATATCGTGGAAGAAAACTCAAAGGATGCCGAAGACCTCATGAAATTGCTATCTGCCAGCCAGAAGAGAGCAGTGAACCTAGCAAAGGAAAAAGGATCATAAACCTGGCTGACAGTGCTCCAACTAATGGAACACGGCTCCGCTCTACACAGGGGTGCATTTCACGACGCCCTCGCACTGCGCTATGGCTGGACACCCCTGGGAGACTACCAGCTAAATGTGCATGTGGGGCCGTCTTCTCAGTTGAGCATGCCCGCCCCAAAGGGGGGTTTCCATCCATAAGACACAACGAAATACGGAATTTGACAGCAACACTCTTAACTGAGGTGTGCAAGGATGTATGTATTGAGCCTGGCCTTCAGCCCGTGTTTAAAGAACTGAATGGTGCGACTGCTAACTCACAGCCAGGAGCAAGACTCGACATTGCAGCAAACGGTGTTTGGGGCGGCAATCACGAAAGAACATATTTTGATGTAAGGGTATTCAACCCCTATGCCCCTTCCAACAAACATTCAGACATGCAAATGGTGTATAGCACGAACAAGCCAAGAAACGGGCATATGAGGAGAGAATTAGAGAAGTGGAACACGCCACATTCACACCAGTTGTACTCTCTACTACGGGTGGCATAGCAAAGGAAGCCAATATATTCTATAAAAAATTTAGCGTCCATGCTCGCCAATAAGTGGGAACACAGTTATAGCAGTACTCTTCAATGGTTACGATGCCGCCTATCCTTTTCTCTTCTACGGTCCTCTATCCAAGCCATTTGAGCCAGATCATCTATTGGACATGCTGTAAGAATACCAGCAGTAGACTGGTGACCTCAGAAGCACATCTAAACTGATTTAATTTCATTTGTTTTTTGACTGTAACTCAGTTTATATTATTTTGTATTGTATTGTATTGTATATATTTAATTAAAAAAAGAAAAAAGAAAAAAAAAAAGCTAGATTACTGAACTCAGTTTTGGTAGCAACACCGTGACAGAACAGTGAGTAAAGCCTACACAAACCAAAAGCGGTTGATTTAAATTCTAAGCTTACAGCTTGTTACCCAATGCACGGATGATCCTAGTGTCTTACAACTAATATATAGTTTGTTCCGAGTTCATATTCAAGGGTTGTACGCAACTGTGCTAATCAATTAATTGGGTAAAGGGGTTTACAACTGTTTCATCTTAAACGGCTTCTCAAAGTGGTTCGGTAAAGCGTCACCTTTTCAATTGCTATGGTAAGTTGATTTGTGCAAAGACAAATGCTGTTTTTACTTTTACCATATTATTAAGATGTAAGCTGCATAGCAGAAATGCAATCTCAGGTTTTATTTAATTGTCTCCTTTTTTTTTTTTTTTAAAGCCTAGACTATCCCTGGCAGATGAAACCAATGAGACTCATTACTTAAAGGTTAATGTCATCATAATAATATAATTTTAATAACTATTAGAAATAACCACATATACATATTTAGCTGTGTTGTTCTCAAACTTAGCTACCAAGCATGCCTTGAAATTCTTCATTAGAACTTTAAGCTCTCCAGCTTCCTCGTTGTTAGTGCTGTGAATAAAAACATTAAATTGAAATTAGTAAAGCTAGCCACTATGAATATAGCTTGCACAATGATGCATAAAGTGTGCTTTATAGAATCTTGCCCACTAAATTGTGAACCACATAAGACCAGCATAATGATATGCACATTAATTGTAAACATTCAATAATTATTTCCATCAACAAACTGGCCAAAGTTGTAGTCAGCCCACTAGCTAGTTCCTACCACTGTGTCAGTAGTTGAACACCTCTTAAAGTAGCAAGTCTGCATGGGCGTACTGATACACTCCACAGAAGTGTAGTAAAGTCACTATAGCTTATAAGGGTGTCATGCTACACTCCACAGTGTTACCAAACACTTCAGAGTGTAGCACAACACCCCACAATACAGAAGTGTTCCACTACACCCCATTAAAGGTGTAGTGGAACACCCCATTTTTTACAGTGTACACAAAAAAACTACACCAGTTATAAAACTGTGCAGTGGTGTGCAAACTATAATTAATCCACAGCTATGTTATCCTTAACCGTTCCTAGTTTTATAATTTTGCTTAATATATAATGTAAGAAGTTATCTAATGGACCCTTCAGTAAATCATGGGTAAAACAAAGGTGTAAAAAAAAACAGACATGTAAAACTATAGTAGAACATGGTACAATGTTTTACTTAAGGTTTCCTGTCAAGTAAAACAAGTATGTATGATTTACTAAACAAGTAAACTAAGCAGTAAATCTTTAGTGTAATAGTTTCCTCAATTTTGTAAGACAAGCATCTTCAAGCAATGCATAGCTAGGTTAAGACACATCCTATATCATGACTATATTCAGGAGAAAAATAAGATGTAGTTTATAACATTAGTATGAGGAAGTGTTATAAGAGTGATCTTATTACATTATTATAACTATGTTATAAGTAATTGTAAATATCCTATTATATTGTGCATTTTTCACAGTGTAAGTACAATGTATACCTATAATTAAGTGACTGCGCATGAGTAATATTTATGAATGAGTGTTGTTACTTAAAATTTGAACTATATAGAAGAAAGCATTGTCAACGAACCATTCAATACCGAGTGTATTCATAAATCTATCAACCACCACAGCTAATGCAGCTACGTAATTCTTTATAAAATAATTTTGACTGCAAATGGGAAGGAAAAAAAAGAAAGGAGCAAAGTCTTCCTGTACATGTAGCAACATGAGAAAACAAAACAATATTGTTTTAATGCCTCAAAAGAATTTAAATTGGATGATCATGAAGAACAGAATGAACAAAAAGAAGCATAAGAAGAAAATAGAAAAGTTCACTTTTCTTTCTTTCACCCAAGTCGTCGGCCCTTTTGTTTCTTAATAAGCTTACGCACAGGTTGGAGTTGTGAACTGCTAGGGTGAATCACTGAAAATCCCCCACTTAAATTCTGATAAGGAGGTAAAGAGGCCATGGGGATGATATGGGCAGCTTCTAGCCAGGGTTCAGGATGAGAGAGTTCATAGTAGAGGACATACTCAGGCATTACACGGTACATATTGTACACCACAAACTCATTCTGACCTGATAAGTTTCCCTATACATAGACAAAAAAATAAAATAAAATAAATAAGTAATAGTTATGCCATGGCCAACTAGGGGTTATGGAATATAACCGTCCTGATCCTGAGGGCGAAGCCCGAGGGATAAGGGCAGTGATATTCCATAACCCTGATGTTGCCATGGCACAACTGTTTTATACCATAGTTGCTGCTACTACTACTCTCTCATATCCACCTATATGGGACCAGCCCTACCACATATAACTCTCCTGCCGCTCTCATACCACAGGAATTTACCACAGCTAGCTGCTTTACTGCTTACTGCTGAGCAGCCCAGGTACATGTAGAGTTAGATCTGGAGATAACAGCTGGCAGCTACAATGCTAAAGTAAACTTTCTGGCGGTGCTTCAATTGAATTTTAATTGAATTTTAATTTTGGGCCGGAAACACGGAAGAATTCCTTGACACCCCACCAGGAAAATATCATAGCCCCAGGAAAAATCACCAGGAAAATATCACTTTTAATCCATGGGTGTTACTGCAGCAACCATGGTATAAGTTATAATATTTTATACCATACACAATTTCCAAATGATCACTGATTACAATCCTGAATCCTGCATACAACCACTTACTGATAAGCTATATTTTTAATCCATGGCTGTTACCACAGCAACTGTGGTATAATTACCTTTAATATCTATACCAGTAACTGCACCATCTGTAGAATTCTTTATTATGAGTGAAATCTTACCTGACTTCATACAATGTAAAAGAATTGTATACTAATAAAACACAAGACTACTTTCTAGATATGCAAACTTCTCCTCTCCAACTTTCTTCACACATAACCTACACATCACCTACATGTATACTAGTGATGTGCTTGAGCACAAATGGCGAGCGAGCCTAAAGACTATTATATGAATGATTTTGACTTCTAACACTAAAGCTACTGAAAATAAGGTCCAGTTTGTTTATTTAGCATACAGGGTAAAGGGATTTCAGTGCCATAGTAACAACTAACACTCTGCAACTGCTTGAATTGAAGGAAAAAACAACAACAACAAAACAATACACGTTATTTAAAAGTTTTCTTTGTGATATTCTTTAGCTAAGTAGTGGTTGTAACACACAATGCTTTGACACAACTGGACATGCACCTACACAGACTTACCTTCGCAGTAGTCTAGTGGACAATATATTTTCAAATAAATACTGTTGCGCACGGCTTATAACCATGACAAAGAGCGCATTGACTTACCATCGCCACTAACTCGAATAGAAATGGAAGTCCCTTAAGTTTTCAAGTTTGAACTGCACCCACAAAAGAATTCAAAAAGGTAAACAATTCAATTTCTAGGGTGATACGGGTACTGATCGATAAACCAGAGGATTCTGTTTAGTGCAATTTTGGACGGGGTCGGCAACCGAACTAACACAAAAACGCGAGGGTCAAAGTACAAAAATGCCTTACGTACGTCCATACATATATACAAATAAATAAATAAATAAATAAATAAACTAACATCCCCGATTTTCGATTGTGTTACCCCTGTAAGTGTCTCGCTCGCTACGCTCGCTCGCCAATAATAATTGCTTGTACAAATTTGGTAAGGTATCACCAACACAGTGTACTACCAAGAAGTAGTTATTTACGACTTCACAAATTACTCCAATGAGAGGTATTGGCTCACTCACCTTGACAGAATCATAGTACTTGTTTTTGTCTCCTGGCTTCCAATTCTCTTTAAGAGGCTCTCTCTTGAGTCTATCATTACAGACTCCATTTGGATAGATCTGAAAGAAAATGTACTTTGTTACTACTTATCCTGAGCAGGGTTGGGGTCAAATACATGAGTATTTGTATTTATGCTGTATTTAAATACATCTTTAAAGTATTTGTATTTTAAGATCTAAAAGGTGAAGTATTTGTATTTCAAATACTTTTAAAAAAATCATGAGGTAGCATTGTGAACTTAAAAAAAAAGATTTCCTGAACATATTTCTATTGGACTGATATATTCTATTGTTTAGTTCCATGTAACACTTTATTGACTGTAATTTTGATGCAATTCAAAAGTATTTGTATTGTAATTGAAATACTATATCTAAGAAAGTATTTGTATTTTGTATTTGAGCTTCAAAGTATTGGTATTTGTATTTAAATACTATTCAAAGTATTTGACCCCAACCTTGATCCTGACTGATTTAATTATTGCAGCAGGAATCTTGTATTTTCTGACATACACCAGTATTGTATTTAATACAGCAAGTACCCTACCACACAGTGGCGCCTGATGTACTAACTTTTGCAAATTAGGAATGCAGTAGCACCACAAGGTATTATTTTATTTTATCCATGGCTTCTAGTATCTCTCTCCTTTTAATCGCCTTCGTTTCCATATCACCTTCTACTGAAGGTGACGACGCTTTATCCTGCCACACTGTGGCACTTGATGTACTAAGTTTAGCAAATTAGAAATGCAAGGTATTTTTTTGTTGTTGTTTATTCTGTGTATTTTCTCTCACTCCTTCATTGAAGTAAGTACATCAGTCAGCCTGTTTCACCTATTTTCCTTAATCTAGCGTTCTCCTACTTCTCTGTCTTTCTTCTACTCATGATTTGTGGATTGTGGTTAGCTACTGTAGGTGAACACTCTTTCCTAACTCAGTTCAGCAAATTCACGAATACAGATACCCAGTGTTCTTAAAGAGTGTGTGTGTGTGGGGGGATTAAAAAAAAAAAAAAAGGAAGAGGATACAAAAGGTTAAGGCACTTCACAGAACTAAGCTGTTTTGTTCTGGATGATTCAATGTAAGTGTGCGTGACTAAAAAGGTGGGAGGTCACTGGTTCAAACTCCAAATGGAAGCACTTTTGTTCTTGTCAATTGTAGAGCAGGGAGAACTTGACGCTCTACTCAGATAATGACGACAGTTTACCAACTCAGCTAATAAATTATTCATGAATACACACCGTAGTTGTTGTTACTGACACACAAGCGTGTATTATTATAATCTTAAACAAATTTTAAGTTCTATCTGTACATTCACAATATATATATATATATATACACACACACACATATATAAATATAGACATATTCCATGCTAGATATCTTTAGGTACTGACCCTGACCTATTTCACCTCTATTACCACAAGCTCATTACCCTAGTAGTAGTTATAGCAACCTCACTGAGCTCACCAGTTTTCCAGGGTTTTACAACTACCTTCCTCTGGTGTAGCCTACCCAGAGGAAGGTAGTTGTAAAACCCTGGGTTGATTGTAGATTTAGACTTTGTGAAGCTATCACGGTCTCCATCTGTTCCTAATCTAGGAATCTATTTCACCTGCTTTTAGTTGTTATTTTTAATAGCCTTTGTTTTGAATGTGATGACTCTTTCACCTATTCAGTTTGAGGTGATGCTTTACCAACCATGTTTAGCTAATGAATTATTCATGAGTACACACCCACTGTCAGCTGTTGTTGTAACTGACAAACAAATGTATTAAATGAAAGGCATATATTGAAAATTTAGTAAAAGATAACTATTTTGATGCAAAAGTTAGCTAACAGAGGTTCTGGCAGGTTTTCAGTCAAAGACTAAGGGGATTATTTATGATCTACCTAGATGGCGTCGTGGCAAGGCTCTCCCATGAGTGGGCGCTGTTGAACAAAAGGACCCTAGAGATGTTGTTTGTGGTGTGATTCATCTGGCACTCTAAAAGGCATTTTGGACGGAAACAGGAAGCTTCCTGCCCTGTTGAGATAGTTTTGGGAATTCCCGTTTATCTGCTGGGCCGGGCATTTATTCACTTTACTTGTGAGAATGTGGGAAACTCCTTACAGTCAAGTAAACACTACATAAACAAGTCATACATAACTCTAAACAAGGATGCAATGATATCACCAAATGAATCTGGGCATCTTGGATAAATATTCCACACAATTTCAGTCAAATTCATAGACTAAATATTATGATGACAAAATGATTCATATCTAATTAAAAGAATTCTGATATATCAAGATAAGGTAACTGTCTACATACATGGCTTGCTAGGTAGACTACAACTGCTCTTGCTTCTATGGTTACTCCAATATTTCAGCCACCTAGCCTATTTTCATAGCCATGGCTGAAACTATTATTTCACCATTCCTCCCTGCCCACCCTCCCTCCCACAACTTCTATCTCGGTTCTTGAATCTGACTAATGCAAAGGCTTCATGAGTACAGTAACCAATATAAAGGTGACAACAAGATAAAGGTGACGTCATGGTCGAGAAATTACAGTGCATTCACACAGCACCAGAGGAGCAGCAAATCCAGAAGAAACTAAATGTACCACTTCACTAAGTAGAGCATTCAAAGTGGAACCTTTGGTGCAAGTTGTAGACAAATACTCTCAATATATTACTGAGAAAATCATAAACAGGAAGTCTCAACAATCTTATAAATTATGACTTGTTTTCTTTCAAATAATAGTATGTTCTTAACTCAAGTACAGGCCAAAACCTAGAAGCCATATTAATAAGATCCCCCCCATGTATACATATACTGTACAATGGTTCCACATGTTTATCGTTTCACATAAATCATGCATAGTTTTGTTCCATTCTTGGAATTTCCTCATATCTGCCATTCCATTAGAACAACAGCACTGCTTAGTATTCAGATGTTATTACATTCACTAAATAAAAACTACTATGTGCTTCAGCACAAATGGCGAGCGAGCTGGTCTGACTGAAATGCCTATTGAACAATGGATTTTCAAGGGGTAAGTAATTAAAATTCCATGGATGATCCGGGTAAGGATTGCTAAACCAAAGGATTCCGTTTAAGCTAGCCGTCTTTCCAAAGTACGCTCCATTGGAAATGCTCTGTTGTATCCAGTGTTTCATCCAGACATTCTTGCAAGGGGGGGCAAAATAGAGTTTTGAAAATGTAAGGGGGGGCGGGCGGCACTGGTCACCATGGGAGTGAAATAGAATTATTGGAAGGCCTATGTCCTACATTAAAAAAACATAATCTTATCTAATGAGGTCTGCATATATCAGATCCTGACAAGTTAATTCAGCTACTCATTTTCACCTCCACCGTCTAGCAATTTTCAGTCAACTGTGACATTCACTATTTAGATGCTTTTCACACACTATTCAACTCTGACTCTCACCTCCCCTTAGGTTTATCACACGTTGATTCACACTTACGGTTGCTGGCTGGCTATAAAAAGGCCAGCCCTCAGCTCACCGTAGCAGTTGTTGAGTTTTGATCTATACAGATTCTACAACTTCCAGAACCAGAACTCTAAGCACTCGTAGTCCCTGACAGCTTACGATAGTCTCAAATGGATATTCGCTCTTTCTTCTGTGGTGCAAGCTCTTCAAAGTCACCTGGCCACTCAAGTAGCAGTGACACAGAAGATAAAATTCACAGCAATCAATCTGATACTGAGTTTTTGGAGCCAAGTCCTGCCAAGAAAAGATTAATTGTCCATGAGAAGCATGCAAAGGAAAGATTAACTACACATGAGAAAAGCAAGAAAATCACTGCAAGCAGTCGAAACTACAACAAAAAATGGGAAGAGAGCTTCAATTGGCTGATGTTTGATAAAAATTTCCAAGGAGCTTTTGTAAGGTTTGCAGGAAGAGAGGAATTTCTCTTCAAAGAACAGGAGGAACATGGATCTCAAAACCTTTCACGAACTGGAAGAAGGCAATAGAGAAGATGAAAATTCATGCAAAGAGTGATATTCACCTCCTATCATGTGAAGCAGAGATGGCTGCAGCTACAGCACTACAAGAAGGGTCAGTCATTCAGCAACTCCAACAAATTAATGATGAGGAAAAGTTGAAGAACAGAATGGCCATTAAAGCTCTAATTCGTTGCACCCATTTTCTAGCTTGTCGCCACATTCCCCACACAACAAATTTTGATGAACTTATTGATCTAATCGTAAGTTGTGGTGCAGAAGATTTAAAGGGGTTCCTTGAAAGAGCTAGATTAAATGCAACCTACACATCTAAAGTTGCTGTTGTTGAATTTGTTGAGGCAGTTGGCTTATGGGCTGAAGAATGTTTACTGAAACGGCTTCGCCAAGCTTCCCATTTCAGCATAATGGCAGATGAGTGCACTGATGTGACGACCACAGAAGAGCTTTCAATTTTCTTCCGCTGGGTGAACATGGACGGTCAACCTGTTGAGCACTTCTTGGATATAGTTCCATTGAAAGCTACTGATGCAAAGACTATTTATTCTGCCCTTGTTGAATTCATGAAAGATAAAAACATACAGATTAGCAAGCTGGTGGGTATGGGATTCGATGGAGCAGCTACTTTCTCTGGGAAACACAATGGTGTGCAGAGTCTCCTGAAGAAAATTTCACCTCATGCACTTTTCGTACACTGCCATTGCCATTTGCTACAGCTAGCATGCGTTCAAGCAGCTAATGCTACCAGTGGGATAAAACATGTGTACATCACACTCACCACCCTCTGGAAATTTTTCCACTATTCTCCTAAGCGAGCTGAGAGTCTCAAAGCAGTACAGCAGGTGCTTGACTTACCTGAGCTGAAAGTTGTGAAACCATCAGATACTCGCTGGCTGTCCCATGAACGCTGTGTGAAGGCAGTCAAAGCTAGCTACAGTGCAATTGTGACTGCTCTAAACAATATCTATGAGCAGACACATGCACCTGAAGCTCTAGGTATCAGTAAAGCCTTATGTAGGCCCTCAACTTTAGTGGCCATATACCTCCTTGATTATGTTCTGCCACAAGTGGCGAAGTTGAGCAGAGCTCTCCAGACTGAGAGAATAGACTTGACAGCTATCACCCCTCTTGTTGATGCCACTCTCAATACATTTGATGATACCATGTTACCTGCTGCTAACTGGGTATTAGAACTGATGGATGCAAAGAATGAGATCGAAGAAGTCACTGACATCACGTTAACCACGGAAAGCATTGCTACATTCCAAGGACAAATGGCTGAACCGTTTATCAGGATGCTGAAGGCAAACATATCCAGCAGATTTATTTCACAAGATATTGTCTCCTCATTTGGCATCTTTGATCCGAAGAAAGTGCCAGCTGCTGACTCTTCTGACTTCCATACATATGGTGAGGACTTAATAGATGTACTATTAGCTCACTATGGTGCAGAGCTGCCTGCTAAGACTGCTGGTGGAGATGAATACACCAAAGAAGCTCTTATTTCCCGCGAAACCCGAGAGGAGTGGAAAACATTTCGAAGCTACTTATCGAAGAAGCCGAAAGGTAACCTGCACTTGCAGTTGAAAGAGCTCACCACAAGTGATATGCTTAGTGAAATTTTTCCAAACATTAGCACCCTGGCAAACATATGTCTATCTATCCCTGTCAGCACTGCTTCAGTGGAAAGGAGCTTCTCCAAAATGAAACTAATTAAAACACGAATTCGAAATCGAATTGGGCAATCACAATTATCCTATTTGATGAAAATAGCCATGGAGACACCCGAGACGCTCTCATCTACACAATTAAATGACATTATTACAGTATGGAACAAAAAACCTAGACGAATTGCTGTGTGAATATTGTTTATTATTAATTTGGTTTACATTTTTCTCTTAATAAATATCGGTTCTTTCAAAAGGGTGGGGGGCACTTAGAATCCAAGGGGGGGCATTTAGAACCCAAGGGGGGGCAAATGCCCCCTTTCGCCCCCCCCTAAATGAAACCCTGGTATCAGAGCTCTACTAAATAAAGCATTCCATTGTATTCTCTTAGTGCCTTGACTATTGGACAATAAATTGTCAAGTAAGAACAGTTCCGTTAAGTAAGGGATAAAGCTAGCTATGGCAAAACAGTGCATTAACTTAGACAACTTACCACCGCCACTAATACAATAGAAAAATATGCTAAGTTTGTAAGACCAAACTGTGAACATTTCTCCTCTTCTGTCTCAGTAGCCCTAAGCCGTGGCAAAGTTTGAACTATAGCCGGTTCAGTTCATCCATCCCTAAGCAGTACACAAGAGTAGATTCTGGATACATTACCTTAGTGCCTGAGGATTTTTCATTATAAATTGACTCCACCCTCATCCACAATGGTAAGAGAGGCACACTGCATTCCAGGGGGCACTAATTGGTTGCAAAGCCACTAATTGGTTGCAAAGCGGGCTGTGATTTTGTGGTAGATAACGTGTGACTAGACTGTTCAGCTGGAGTGTACTCACGGCTGTTTCAATTATTGAAGTTCACGGAAACTTAAACACACCCCCAAAAATTTTTTCCTGGGCCCAACTTCCCTGGCAACCACGGTAGCAACCACTGAATAGAATTGTTTATTCAGCTATATTGCTAAAAATAATATAGATTCACATGCGGACTCTTGTTAATTGGCCTTGCCAGTGAAAGGTCAAATTCACAAAAAACAAAAAACAGAGAAAAATAGCTGTCTGAACCGGTACTGCAGTGGAGAATTTTTCGTGCTTAATGTGATTCTTTGGAGTCTCTGGAAGTTTTTGAAGGTATCAGCTGCAAAGCATCAAAACAAGCAAGCATTTAGCTACGTTTTGCAATTTGTCCCAGTATGCTACTATTTTTTGCCGATTAGTTACAATCTTTCATATTAGCTATTGTTACCAGATGAATGATAAACTCGTTGAAGTAACTGTGTAGGAGCTGGTATTGGAGTATTATGATGCTGTTGTGAAGATTGAGATCATTAAAGAATGAAATGGTATAAAGGTGGGTTAGGGTGATTAATTAGTGTTAAGAGGATTCAGTAGAGACTTTCTTTCTTCTCTTAGTTTCTGGTGGCTGCAGTTCAAGTAAGGAAGGGTTGGATTCTATTATCTGCTCTCTTATAACATACTTCAGTCTCTCTAAATCATCCGGAATTCCTTGGTAAGTCCTTTCTAATCTCATAATGTGTGCATGAATGGACTCGGCGCCCTGTTCGCCCATAATGCCTGAACCAAGTCTCCATCTCTTGACCCAGGGCACAACATGATCTTCCATTATATGAAGTTTGGGGAAGACGGTTGACGATGGAAAAGTCTCCCGATAAAACTTCATAAATGTACTGATGTGAGTGTCTAGACATATATTTGTGATATTGAGTTATGAAGAAAAAAAATTCTAAACATTTACCTAGGTCACTGATATCTTTTTCTGTCATGAGGTGTGAGGAGTTGTAGCCTCGATGACACTGTCCGAAAAGATCAAGTGCCTTGCCGAACTTCTCAGCCACTTCATTAGCTTCATCAGCAATGGCTAGTTGTGATGATGCAGCTTCCCTTATCCTGCTACAAACTACAGTGATGCTCTTGGGTTATAACACGAAGTACAATGAAGCAAGCTTCAAAGTAAGATTATAAATACAAACCTTGAGTAATTTGTGGACATGGTTTCCAACGAATGTTCCGCCATGATATGCTTGTTGTGCAACGTGCAGACTTGCAAGGCAACCCTAAAAAGTAATGTGGAACAATCCTTTTGAAAAATCTACATGGCTTTTGAGGGTGGTCTCTAGAACAGCGATCTCCTTGTCCTATGAGATTGATAAATTTCAAAGTAGCATTTATATTACTACGTTGTATACCTTATTGGCTACATTCTTTTTTGCTGTAGACACGTCTTTGCGTAAGCTCTGGCAAACACTGTCTGTAGATGGGTCCTCTACAATGAGCGAGGAATAAATGAACATTTCAGATGTCACATCAGCCAACTTCTGCAGGGTGTCACGCTCAAACTTCATAAGAGTTAGCTTCCTCACCATACTGACACTTATTACATTAGTGTCACTAGAGGAGCCAGCACCAGCACTCTCAAGAGCTATCTTGAAGTCAAGTTCATGACATGCAGCCTCTAGAAGTGTCCATAGCCGGTTGAAAATTCCTAATGAAAGGTGGAGGCCAGGTATGCAAACCTATCAAAAATGACAATGCTTGTAGTCTTGATTGAATTTTAAGTTTATTTATTAATCTTACTTGATCGATAGGAATCTCGAACATGATGTCCCCAATAACATTGTTATAATTCTTGGCCTGCTTGAGGTCACCATGAGCTTCAGACAAGAACCTGGCGTGATCATGCTTCAAAGTCTCTAAAGGCCGTGGCTGACATGATTTCCTCTGTGATGGAGGTACCTTCAGCATGGAACCAGGTATGTGACACCACAAGCAATTGTGGCGGCCTACATTAATAATGCTATTAGCTATCAACATTCATTGTTTATATTATAGAACGCCTACCACTAGCACCGCTAAGGCCGTACATCCTACAAAGGAACTCTTAGTCCCCTGACAGGAACAACCGAACTGTGTAGTCCCTATTACCAGGTGAGTAATATGATGTCAAGTTCATTTGACACAGAATCATATGGCCTTACTTGATGCACATTCCCTGTGATTCCAACACATGTTCCTTGTACATAGTCAGGGCTGTGTGCAAATTTGTGGTTGTATCGCTGGCCTTAAAGATGGAGAGCAAGACTGTTCTCTTGATGGAGTTCGGGTTAGCAGTATTTACAAGTTGGAGGTTCAAGTTGGAGGTTCAACTTAAAGCTTCCATGACCCTTACCTCCCCCTAACTTCACCCAGAGCTCATTGGAGGGAATAGCACCTTGATGCCAGGTTAGACCAGTACTAGACCTTAATAATACAAAAACAGCATGCATAACTTTTTTTTTTAATTAACGTGAGCTTCAAAATGTAACTAAAGTTTTGTATAATTTGTTAGCAATAAGTATTCAGAATTTATTAAATACCTTTCATGCTTGTCAACCAAATCTGCTATTGCTGCAATGAGGTTTGGTCTATAAGCAAATGGTACTTCCCGTATCTCCTCTTGTCCTCGCTCTGTAGAGAAAGTGAAAGCCCCCTTCTCAGCAATGATATTCTCCCCTACAATACTCTTGGCTAGCTTCCTCTGCTGACGCTCACTGGCGATGGAGATGTTGAATGATCTGAACCACCTACAAATAATGTGTAAGTCATGTCTAGTTTAATTGTTTGTTAGTTTTTTTATTACTTCCTCAGTGCTCTCAATTTACTCCAGGGCAAGGCCAAGTCTGCTTTGATGGCCAGAGCATGGTCAGCAGGCACTGTTATGGGAAGCTGAACATTCTTCAGGAGGTCCTCTCTCTCCGATTTAGACAGAGTCTTGATTTCCATGCCAAGCTGTGTGTTGCTGTCATCATTACTTGCAACTTTCCTTACAACACTGAGTATTTTAGACCGTTGTTGTACAGTCTTGTTGCAAGCGTCGGAGGAACTCACTCGTCCAGCAGGAACTTGAACCAATGTAAGTGGCTTTATTATCAATAATTTAGTTTAATATTATTTCATTATAGCATCAGATTTTAGCAACTTACCTGACCACGACACCCTACTTTTAAGACTGAAGATGAAGGACCTTCACCTTGATGGAGTAGCTGCTTTACCAATGAATGTGCGGCTCTAGCTTCAACAGGAGTTGTTGGAGATTTGGAGGACTTTCCCAGAACATCCCTTAGGGTGATCTTCGATGGTGAGTCCATGTTCTCCCTAAAACTGCTGCATTTGCTATCCAAGTGTTTCTGATAGTCCTGCAGCTTCACTACTTGCAATTGGTAATTGTAATTAGCTGTAATCATTACACCATCTGCAGTAATTGTAATTGTAATTGTAATTGCATACCTGTAATTGGCAAGTAGTTGGGGTCAAAGACCACTTTGGTAAAGGGTCAGTTCTAAAGCACATGCTGCTGGCAAGAAAATGAATTCTCAGTTTTTATAATTTTTAATGTAGATAGAAATAACTTTTCTCTTTTAAGAAGAATTGATGAATTAAAACAAAATTACAAACTTTGTGGTCCCTATTACATGACCACTTATCCTGAGGAGGCGGATGTGATGTAATTGTATGTAATTGCTAACAGATTTGTTGTAATTCGTTTTTAAAGGTGTAATTGGTAATTGAAATTGTAATTGAGAAGCAAAAATTTTAAGTAATTGTAATTGTATTTGATTACTTTACTCCTGTAATTGCCACAACCCTGACCTCCACAGCCTTTGACACATTTGACAAGCTGGTCATTCAACAGTGCTGTTAGCAGAGATGAGGGAGGACGAACAGTCTGACTATTTAATGTGTGGTCACTGCAACAGGGGCTATTCAGTGAGTATGTAGCTTGTATCGCTCGGCAACAGCAATCAGAGCATGCTATGTGTTCACATGAAAGCTCAACTGGTGGAAAAGCTACATTCTGACAAAGAGAACAGCGCAGATTCTTTGAGGTGGGTGAGGAAAGAAACTGTGGGGTTGGGTCCTCTACAATTGAATGTGGTGATATTGACTTGATATAGTCGATAACTGCCCTGGGTGTTTCACCTCCAAGTCTCCCTCTGCCTTTGGCATCTTTCATACGCACGCCACCCTTTGAAACTTGCTGAAAGTGCAAGCAAACCTATGTTTTTGCAATAGCAAATTCAGTATCACATTTGCAAAAAAAAAAACAAAAAAAAAATGGACTTGTACTAGCATTTTTTAAAATTAGTATTTATTGCTAGAGACTTTCACAAGGCAGTGACTTAACTGTGCCAAGAGTTGTGGTGACTGAGGAAAACATTAGACTTCACTCTGCTTCAGTAAGCTAGTTGTTATAGCAGCACATATTTTTTTTATTTTTATTATTATTAATATGTGACCCTCTACGGGAAAACCGGGCACAACGCGGCGTGCGTAATATCGAGAAAAGATCGATCGATTTCTTAAAAATGTATTGTTTCAAGCCTACGGAAGGGAACGGTTAGGTCTATTATAGCAGGAACGACTAAAGCTGCGACGATAAAACTTGGAGAGCTCAATATCTGGACACCGACAACTCCGTAAGTGCAAAAAAAAAAAATTCGAAGGTGCCGCGTTGTGCCTGGTTTTCCTATAGACGATCACATATAGGAACTCCCAAACTGGTTTAACACAAAGAGAGAAAGAGAGAGAAAATTTCTCTATTTAGGGCAAAGGTGAGATCATTCTCTGGTATTGGCCAGTTGTGAGTTGCTATGGTAACACCTATCCAGTAACAGTGATTTTTTTTTTTAATTATTATTATTTTTTTTTACAAGGTTTAGATGATCCTGAGAATGCCTCACCACACTAATAACTTCTATATGTGTGCTTGGTTACTTGGGAGGAGCTTCCATTCAGAGCTTAAACCATTTCCTTGCATCAACTATCTTTTTTTTTTTTTTTTTTTTTAATTGACCTTGGAGTCAATAATGTTTTGATAGGATAATCTTATAGCTGTGTTATTAATAAATCAGGCTGAGTTACAAGTGATCTATTTAAGGCACCAGCTAAACAGCTGAATTGTTAGGGCTGGAAAGTAGGAGAGCCTAATGTCCATTTTTTTAAAAATATTATTATTATTCATAATATAATTAATATTATTATTATTAATTATTAATGTTAATCTTAGATACTTTAAACCTACTTGACAGTTTTCCACATGTGGTGACCATTCTACTGGTACAATGGAGTGAAAGGGAACTCCATCCTCAGAAGCCTTCTTTGCACGCTTCAACTTCGAATGGCATGGGTTGCAGAAAAACTGTGGAAAGACACTGCCGTCCTCAGTGGAGCTATTGGAAACTCCAGCAAACTCTGCTAGGCATTCTGAATTGCTCTGGCTGGAGTACACAGGTTGTGGTCTGCCTTTTGACTTATGGAGCTTGTTACCACAAATCCTGCAATGTCTCTTCAGCTGTTCCTGGTGATACTCCAGTGAACTTTATGTGTTAATGTGTGTTAATTTTTGTCATCACAAAAATAAGTAGCATTCAGTTGAGTTGTTCATTTGATCAATTAACCTTTTAATTACTGCCTCACCTCATTATGAATTGTTGAAAAACTTCCCAACAGCATAAAAAAGCACCCACTAAATGGCTTCTTACAACCATGAATACCTCGTGGTTGACAGGTGTGGATAAGGTCAGTGCTGGTTGTATATGGAATCAGGTTGTAATGTGCAGTGGAATGGGAATGGATTTTGAAAGGTTACTTATTATTAGTATTCAATCAGAAACTCTGGTTCCCTTTCCCAGGAAAAGGAATTGAGTGATCAAATTACTAAATTTTTGAGAATCACCAGAGTGAATCATGAATATATTCATGAGCATACCGGAAATCCCTGGCGGGTTAATAATTTAACGGTAAGTTTCTATAGGTGAAACAGCCGTGATACTACTAAGGCACCCAGGTGTTGCCATGTGACAGCACCCTTAAAACCTAACATTTCACCATGTGCATATTGACCAATTCTCAAACACCAGAAAGGTTTGGCGAGAACTAGCAAGCCAATTGCCGTACTTTTAGAGGGGAAGCAACACTCAACTAGTGTTAAAAATTTAAGCCAGTTAAAAAAAAAAACCTGTTTCCACTATTTCAATACATGTAGTATACACTTCCATAGATTGTTGGTGCAGCTAAAATAATGACTATTTATAATCTCGTGCTTGGTAAAACATTTGTAAATGTCACATTTTATTCAGTCTAACTTATTATATCGCTCCCATGTATCATGTGACCAAACAGAACCTCTAGTCACATGGTTCCATCCAATAATAAAATATTTTCAAACAATGTTCTATACATTAGTGTGGCAATTACCTGCACACACACACATGCGCACACACAAACTGCCACAAACAGACAAGAAGTCTAACCTTAATGTCTCCCAGAAGCACTCTACAGCAGAACATGTATCTGGGTCCATACCTAGACCGACTCCAGTAGTGATCACACTTGATAGGATTATCACTGAATATAGTCAGAGAGAGAGAGTAAATAAGAGTTGCCGGGACAACGGCAGCCACAACATTACATACAACTATTTCACCATACTCATCAATCCCTTCGGCTCTCCCACTTACTTCCTATTCATCTTCTCCCTCCCAAAACTAACTTCCTCACTACCCCCTTCCCCGTCCACTTCTTCACCTTCGGCTCGTTAAAGGGAATGTAACTTTTGAAGAAATATGGCTTAATATAGAGTGGGAGGAGTTTTTAGTCATCCTAGAAAGATGTTCAGACAGCATGCAACAGGTTGCCTGTCGAGTAGGAGGCTGTGACATCAGTACAACACATAATGGCACCAGAGGCAAGAGTTTTCACAGCTCAACTAGTAAAACGAAGTCCTAATTTAAAGTCCCCCCCCTCCCCCACAACAACAGTGTACCTAAGAAATGTTATAAAAATTTTTTTTTTAAATAGCTGTATTCATGTGGTACAGAGCCTAAAACTAATGCTTTTTTGGTATAAATTAGTTCTGAGAAAAAAATTCCACATGTGCATGCTGCACATGGCAGAGTAAGAACTCCAGAGTGAGTGAGCAATGCACAACGTCTAGTTCTGTATCGTAGTTACAAAAACTTCTCTGTACAGACCAAAGGAAACAGTTAAATAGTTTGACACTCACTAATGAGGCATCACCACACAACTGTTGGTGTCACACGTAGCAACAAATATCCCCCCCCCCCCCCAACACACAACACACAGCATTGACGCTGAGGACAAATGAGAATGAATGATTTTGTAATCCACATGCACTTCTCAGCTATAAGCCCGCTCCCCCCTAATACTTATAACAAAAATAATGGTTCAAACAAAAAGTGTCAAAGAAGACTAGTAGAACAAAATAACTAATAAACTTTCACAAGACTGCTTGATCAAATAAAACAAAAGAACAATGACAGCAACAATGGAGCACATGCTAGACAACTTGACCAACATTGTTATCACAGGAAAGTGCATGAGGATAATTGCACAGGGACATCAGGGTGGGACAACCATGTGATGACAGACCAAATAGACGGGCATTAGCCTATTCATCACCAGGAAAACTGTGTTATTAAACAACAGGTGGTGAAAAAGGGGGGTTGGGCAAGTCCACCGCTCTATCCAAGTTGCTAGGAAAAAAAAGGGAAATTTTTTTAATCAGTGACAGAAATTAGCATAAAAACATGAACACTGAACAAACAACTGAACACTGTAATTATGGTTCAGCTTCATGCAAATATAAGGGGGGGGGGGGGGGGGGGGGGGAGAAGAGAGGGGAATAAGCTTAGAAGTTTGGGGAAGAAACTTCCATTTCTCCAGATTGAACCCTGCTCACCTAAAATATATTCCAGTACCGAAGCTACCGTTGTGACTGAGTCTAGAATCGAGTCCTTCCTCGGCAATCACCTCCACTTCCCCGTGAGACGTATGATAGAGAAGCTGCTCATTCACAATATTTTTCACTGGAAGCATCAGCTGCTTCTCGAAGCACAGTCTCTGCCACAACGACTCATTTTGAATCCTTCGGACGCGGTTCACGATGAAGCCAGTGTTACTCAGCTGGGAGGCCACTACGTCCCACTCAATAGAGTTTGCTACTACGTCTATCAAGTGATATTTCCTCTCAATACCCACAGGACAATTTGGACAGACCGTCCAACAAGTGGGAGTACGGCTCACTTCTGTTAAAGGAACTGTTTGGTCCTTTGTGTGCAATTCTGTGGACATGAAAATTTCCATGTCAATAGAGGAAAATAAAGAGTCCAGCATAGGGTCTTCTAACTGTGCACTTATGGGAGTGCTTCCACTAGCTGTGGGTTCAGGCTCTCTATTTGTCAGAGTGTCTACAGAGGGTTCTTTACGTGATTGGTTCATCCTTGCAGCATGGCCATTATTGGTCTTTTCCTTTGGAGTTTCATCCTTGTTATTTTTATCCTTATTCACTTCTACACAGTCTACCTCGTCGTCACCACGTACACTATCAGAGTTTCCTGCTATAATACAGTCATCTAAGATAGCACCATTACTCCTAGGCGTGCGACTTCGCCCGTTACAGTCGGCCACCACCGCTGTTGAAGTCCTTCTCTTCTTACTTCTACTAATACATATACAGTCAATTTCATAATCAACTTCTTCGTCCGAATCCATAGCTCTTTTTACTGGAACCATAACACGAGAAACCGCTGCTACAACTGAAGTATGTATACCGGACTCTCTAATGAGTTCGCGATATATATATATATTTATTCAGCGAAGCGAGCGAAGCGAGCGGAGCTGACTCTCTAATGAGTTCGCGATATATATATATATTTAGGTCTAGAAATAGTTTTTGTTCATGCGTGGGCGTACGTGTGTACCCTTTCTCCTACGCGCTTGCGCGGGCCGGGTAACCTTCTTAGCAACATTTTGTTTTGTTTACCCGCTGTACGAAGTAGCGATGCCCAGTAGACAAAACGTTCCCTTTATCCTACGCGCTTGCGCGGGACGGGTAACCTTCTTAGCAACATTTTGTTTTGTTTACCCGCCGTACGAAGTAGCGATGCCCAGTAGACAAAACGTTAGAAACGCTCGGTCAAGAGCTTTGAGGGCGTTAGGAACTCCAGAAGAAAAAATAGTAAGGAGAGAGATAAGAAATGAAAAGGACAGGGCAAGGAGGAGGAGAGCTAAAACGAAACAGAAACAGGTAGCAAAGTAAAGAATCTTTCTTTTTGAAAAGCCATTAAATGTTCCTAATTTATTTATTAGACTATTCCTGAGGATTACTGTACCAATCAACTTTATACAGCTGTAGACTCAACTACTCTTGAAGACACTGAAAATGCAGCCACACCATCTGAACAAGAAGCTAATATCCCCACTACTTTTTGTACTGCAAGAGGAAGGAAAAGACATCTATTAGAGGACATCCATTCTCATATACACCCAAAGCAGCAAAAAAAGTTGCAGAAAATATAACTCAAACAATTTCGATACCGCAAAGCCTTTCAGCTTATCAGCAACGAATGCAAGAGGTAAATATAAAATAAAATATATACTTCAATAAGTTAATACGAGACATATTTTCGTTTAGGAAACCATTATGCAGAGAGCAACGTCTACAACTAATGTCACAAAAACAGCAAGTCACACATTTGTTTGAAAGTGATAGTGAAAGCGATCACAGGCTCCACTGTTTGTCCACTAACCAACTGTTGAGAACAGCAAATGAATCTTCATTACAAAATTCCTCTACATTAGAGCAGTTGTCAACTAACCAACAGCAGAGATTGGCTGATGAAACACCACTTCAACTGGAGACTAGATTGTCTCAAGTTAGGGGGAACAGGTCAAGACAACATCCCCAGGTTCCATTGCACCATATTATTCCAGCATTTGATGATCCTCAAGTTCACACAGCAATGCGTAATTTTCATGCTAAAATCTCATCGATTACTATCACAGTCTGCATAACGTGTATGGAGAAGTTTCCAGGCACCAAAATGAAATTTAAGTCATTGGAATGTTGTCAATGTAGCCGGGATAAACATATCCCTAAGCTCTATTCAGCTCAAAATAACATGCATCCTGGAAACATTCCTCCACTTGCAGGTTAAATTTAATGTAAAACTATAAAAATTTACCTAACTCTATTATCAAACTATGTAGTCTAAGATCTACATCCCTTTAACATACTCTGCTCTCCCTCTGAATATGTTATAGTACCCAAACAAACTCTTTTATTTTTTATTTTTATTAAACCACAAAGTTTACATCAGCTATAACTGTAATGATGTATGACATTTTTAATTAAATAGCGGTATATTCTGTCTAAAACACCAGCCAATAACTTTGATGGTAAAATAATTCATTATTCTTATATTATCACAAATAATATAACACTTAAACTTTATTATATAAAGCAATACTATGTAGCTGATTACGAATTACATTAATAAAAATAAATAATAAAATAATTCATTACTTTTGTTTTACTACATAGCCTAAATTTTATAACCTTCATCATACAGTGGTATAGAATAGAAGCACCAATGATTCTATATGAAACAACAGACAGACATAACATTAACAACATCAAAATAAATAACTGTATCTATAGCTGCAATTACAGGGAACATGCATCGCTCGCTTCGCTATTTTGCGCTATTCGAGCGCACCACTAGTTCAGCGAAGCGAGCGAAGCGAGCGGAGCTGACTCTCTAATGAGTTCGCGATATATATATATATTTAGGTCTAGAAATTGTTTTTGTTCTTGCGTGGGCGTACGTGTGTACCCTTTCTCCTACGCGCTTGCGCGGGCCGGGTAACCGTCTTAGCAACATCTTGTTTTGTTTACCCGCTGTACGAAGTTAGCGATGCCCAGTAGACAAAACGTTCCCTTTATCCTACGCGCTTGCGCGGGCCGGGTAACCTTCTTAGCAACATTTTGTTTTGTTTACCCGCCGTGTACGAAGTAGCGATGCCCAGTAGACAAAACGTTAGAAACGCTCGGTCAAGAGCTTTGAGGGCGTTAGGAACTCCAGAAGAAAAAATAGTAAGGAGAGAGATATGAAATGAAAAGGACAGGGCAAGGAGGAGGAGAGCTAAAACGAAACAGAAACAGGTAGCAAAGTAAAGAATCTTTCTTTTTGAAAAGCCATTAAATGTTCCTAATTTATTTATTAGACTATTCCTGAGGATTACTGTACCAATCAACTTTATACAGCTGTAGACTCAACTACTCTTGAAGACACTGAAAATGCAGCCACACCATCTGAACAAGAAGCTAATATCCCCACTACTTTTTGTACTGCAAGAGGAAGGAAAAGAGATCTATCAGAGGACATCCATTCTCATATACACCCAAAGCAGCAAAAAAAGTTGCAGAAAATACAACTCAAACAATTTCGATACCTCAAAGCCTTTCAGCTTATCAGCAACGAATGCAAGAGGTAAATATAAAATAAAATATATACTTCAATAAGTTAATACGAGACATATTTTCGTTTAGGAAACCATTATGCAGAGAGCAACGTCTACAACTAATGTCACAAAAACAGCAAGTCACACATTTGTTTGAAAGTGATAGTGAAAGAGATCACAGGCCCCACTGTTTGTCCACTAACCAACTGTTGAGAACAGCAAATGAATCTTCATTACAAAATTCCTCTAGATTAGAGCAGTTGTCAACTAACCAACAGCAGAGATTGGCTGATGAAACACCACTTCAACGGGAGTAGATTGTCTCAAGTTAGGGGGAACAGGTCAAGACAACATCCCCAGGTTCCATTGCACCATATTATTCCAGTATTTGATGATCCTCAAGTTCACACAGCAATGCGTAATTTTCATGCTAAAATCTCATCGATTACTATCCCAGTCTGCATAACGTGTATGGAGAAGTTTCCAGGCACCAAAATGAAATTTAAGTCATTGGAATGTTGTCGATGTAGCCGGGATAAACATATCCCTAAGCTCTATTCAGCTCAAAATAACATGCATCCTGGAAACATTCCTCCACTTGCTGGTTAAATTTAATGTAAAACTATAAAAATTAACCTAACTCTATTATCAAACTATGTAGTCTAAGATCTACATCCATTTAACATACTCTGCTCTCCCTCTGAATATGTTATAGTACCCAAACAAACTCTTTTATTTTTTATTTTTATTAAACCACAAAGTTTACATCAGCTATAACTGTAATGATGTATGGCATTTTTAATTAAATAGCAGTATATTCTGTCTAAAACACCAGCCAATAACTTTGATGGTAAAATAATTCATTATTCTTATATTATCACAAATAATATAACATTTAAAGTTTATTATATAAAGCAATACTATGTAGCTGATTACGAATTACATTAATAAAATAAATAATAAAATAATTCATTACTCTTGTTTTACCACAAAAAGTATAACATTTAAATTTTATTATACATAGCCTAAATTTTATAACCTTCATCATACAGTGGTATAGAATAGAAGCACCAATGAATCTATATGAAACAACAGACAGACATAACATTAACAACATCAAAATAAATAACTGTATCTATAGCTGCAATTACAGGGAACATGCATCGCTCGCTTCGCTATTTTGCGCTATTCGAGCGCACCACTAGTTTAGGTCTAGAAATTGTTTTTGTTCTTGCGTGGGCGTACGTGTGTACCCTTTCTCCTACGCGCTTGCGCGGGCCGGGTAACCTTCTTAGCAACATTTTGTTTTGTTTACCCGCCGTACGAAGTAGCGATGCCCAGTAGACAAAACGTTAGAAACGCTCGGTCAAGAGCTTTGAGGGCGTTAGGAACTCCAGAAGAAAAAATAGTAAGGAGAGAGATAAGAAATGAAAAGGACAGGGCAAGCAGGAGGAGAGCTAAAACTAAACAGAAACAGGTAGCAAAGTAAAGAATCTTTCTTTTTGAAAAGTCATTAAATGTTCCTAATTTATTTATTAGACTATTCCTGAGGATTACTGTACCAATCAACTTTATACAGCTGTAGACTCAACTACTCTTGAAGACACTGAAAATGCAGCCACACCATCTGAACAAGAAGCTAATATCCCCACTACTTTTTGTACTGCAAGAGGAAGGAAAAGGCATCTATTAGAGGACATCCATTCTCATATACACCCAAAGCAGCAAAAAAAGTTGCAGAAAATATAACTCAAACAATTTCGATACCGCAAAGCCTTTCTGCTTATCAGCAAGGAGTGCAAGAGGTAAATATAAAATAAAATATATACTTCAATAAGTTAATACGAGACATATTTTCGTTTAGGAAACCATTATGCAGAGAGCAACGTCTACAACTAATGTCACAAAAACAGCAAGTTACACATTTGAAAGAGATCACAGGCTCCACTGTTTGTCCACTAACCAACTGTTGAGAACAGCAAATGAATCTTCATTACAAAATTCCTCTAGATTAGAGCAGTTGTCAACTAACCAACAGCAGGATTGGCTGATGAAACACCACTTCAACGGGAGACTAGATTGTCTCAAGTTAGGGGGAACAGGTCAAGACAACATCCCCAGGTTCCATTGCACCATATTATTCCAGCATTTGATGATCCTCAAGTTCACACAGCAATGAGTAATTTTCATGCTAAAATCTCATCGATTACTATCCCAGTCTGCATAACGTGTATGGAGAAGTTTCCAGGCACCAAAATGAAATTAAAGTCATTGGAATGTTGTCGATGTAGCGGGGACAAACATATCCCTAAGCTCTATTCAGCTCAAAATAACATGCATCCTGGAAACATTCCTCCACAATTGCAGGTTAAATTTAATGTAACTATAAAAATTAACCTAACTCTATTATCAAACTATGTAGTCTAAGATCTACATCCATTTAACATAGTCTGCTCTCCCACTGAATATGTTATAGTACCCAAACAAACTCTTTTATTTTTTTATTTTATTAAACCACAAAGTTTACATCAGCTATAACTGTAATGATGTATGACATTTTTAATTAAATAGCTGTATATTCTGTCTAAAACACCAGCTAATAACTTTGCTGGTAAAATAATTCATTATTCTTATAGTATCACAAATAATATAACACTTAAACTTTATTATATAAAGCAATACTATGTAGCTGATTACGATAAAATAAATAATAAAATAATTCATTACTCATGTTTTAGCACAAAAAGTATAACATTTAAACTTTATTATACATAGCCTAAATTTTATAGCCTTCATCATACACAGTGGTATAGAATAGAAGCACCAATGAATCTATATGAAACAACAGACAGACATAACATTAACAACATCAAAATAAATAACTGTATCTATAGCTGCAATTACAGGGAACATGCATCGCTCGCTTCGCTATTTTGCGCTATTCGAGCGCACCACTAGTAAATAGCCGCATAGTAACAGCATATACGTTATTCCTTCTCCTGCGCGTATATTATAATCACTCCAATATCCACCGAGTCGTGTGTACGTGTGGTGCGCGTAATAAATAACGCATTGAAAACGCCCATCCATACAAACCCCCATATGAACCTTCAACTTTAATTGAACCTTACAATTGAGTCAAAAAGTTAGACCCATTTAATTCAGCGAGCGAGCGAAGCTGACTCTCAGTCGTGTTCAATTGAGATTTCAGATATATAGAGGTTATTCTAGTGCGTTAATAGACGCGCATGCACTTTGCGTGTCGCTACACTGAGTGGCAAGAAAATACCACTGGTTAATAACGGTCATCACCCCAAGCCATGTCTCTGAACACTGACAGAGTTTACTCTTCCTACTATGAAGCTATGGAGGAAAAGGTGAAAACTAGATATTTGGAGAAGCTTGATATTTTAGGAGAAGGAGTGAGTGATCCTTATACTTTTGATGTAGTAGAATCTAAGAGCTTATCTGATATGTCAAGTATTGAGTATCCTGATATATACAATTATCTAATCAATACTCCTAGTCCATACACAAAGGAAGAATTGAAGTCTTATAAGAGTTTAATGGGATATAAGTATCTTTTAGCTGGATGGGTCAGCAACATATCCGTTCACAAGATACTATCTGAAAATTGTGATAAATTAGTAGTGCTGGCAAGAGTAAGACATTCCCAAAGTGTTTCAGCTCCACCCCTTATTCCTTGGATAGCTGCAGAAAATAATGGAACAATATTGTGTGCTCACTACACCTGTATGGCAGGTCTTGGTGAGGCTTGCTCACATATATCTGCTTTGCTTTTTGCAGCAGAGGCACACACAAAGTTAGCCCAAGAGACTTCGTGTACATCAGAGTCATGCAAATGGCTGCCTCCAAGTAATCATTGCAGCTAATATGTAAACTGCATAACCTAGCTTACTATGCTCTATTAGCTAAACCTAGAACTAACTATCATTGCATTGCTAAGCACAGCTATCTAAGACATTCCCAGTGTTCATGACTCACCTTCAGCATCTGAAGATTCAGACCCATTGCAAGTGCTATCATCAGAAGAATGCACAGCATCTTCTAAAGCTTCCACTTCCCTAGAAGTAACTGTTGGAGATCCAATGAGAGCAAAAATATCTGTACTGCTCTCTTGCAAGTTCCCTTCATCGCTCTCCACTTTAGATAATCCAAACTCATCGTCGAACAATGAACTAATAACACCGTCCGCAATCAGCCGCGAAGCCATGCTACTGCTGATTAGGCTAATAAAATTTGACGGAATACTACGTAACGGTTTCCTTAGTTACTGTATACCTGCGCGTTAATAAAAATTATATGCAATAAAGCTAAGCTTAAGCTCTATTTCGGTGTTTAAAACAAGTCGATAGTGTGAGCGGTTCATTTTTTATAATTCTTTTTGTGTCGATGGGTACCTCGACCGCCATATGGCGGTTATACCGGTGAAAGGGTTAATGAATGGTCCACACTCCCATATTCATTAGCCAAGTCCAACCAGGCCACAGCGATGGATCTATGTCTGCTCCTAGCTTCTTTCAGAATCCTGGCACGCTTACAGTGGTGTTCAATGCAACCAGGAGTAGCTGGCATAAAGCCCTTCTGAAGACAACTGTCTAGGTACTCTCTCTCTCTCTCTCTGAGAGAGAGAGAGAGAGACACACACACACACACACACACGCACACACACACACATCCACACACACGTACATTGAAACAGCCTAGTTCCAAGGGTTAAATAACTGCTTTCCTTAGATAGTATGATATTGTGTTTAGTGGTGTTATGTACAAGGTTGGCCATCAAGTGTACATACGTATATCCAAGTATATAACAGATGTCCTCGATTTTCGATTGTGTTACACATGATAGTGTCTCACTCACCAATTTACTTCCAAAATTTGTGGGAGGGGGATGGTGGGAAGACTCAGGGCCAAAATCACAAGGATGCAGCCATGCACACACAAACAAACACACATTTTGCATATAATCCCTACTATGTAATTTACCACTTCAACTTTGAAAACAATACATCCCCGGATTATCCGTGGATGCCAACCTATATAATACCCCCTTGGCAGAGTATCCACGGATTCCCCGGATACTCTGGACATCCCCGGATTATCTGTGGATGCCAACCTATATAATACCCCCTTGGCAGAGTATCCACGGATTCCCCGGATACTCTGGACATCCCTAGACTATCCGTGGATGCTAACCTACAATAATACTAGTAGTGTGCTTGAGCACAAATGGCGAGCGAGCCTAAAGACTATACTATTTTTATTGACTTCTAACACTGAAGCTACTGAAAATAAGGTCCAGTTTTTTTATTTAGCATACAGGGTAAAGGGATTTCAGTGCCATAGTAACAACTCTCTGCAACTGCTTGAATTGAAGGAAAAAACAACAACAACAAAACAATACACGTTATTTAAAAGTTTTCTTTGTGATATTCTTTAGCTAAGTAGTGGTTGTAACACACAATGCTTTGACACAGCTGGACATGCACCTACACAGACTTACCTTCGCAGTAGTCTTCTAGTGGACAATATATTTTCAGGTAAATACTGTGCGCACGGCTTATAACCATGACAAAGAGCGCATTGACTTACCACCGCCACTAACTCGAATAGAAATGGAAGTCCCTTAAACTGATCGATAAACCAGAGGATTCTGTTTAGTGCAATTTGGGACGGGATCGACAACCGAACTAACACAAAAACGCGAAGGTCAAAGTACAAAAATGCCTTACGTACGTCCATACATATATATAAATAAATAAACAAACTAACATCCCCGATTTTCGATTGTGTTACCCCTGTAAGTGTCTCGCTCGCTCGCCAACAATCTTGGCAGAATATTTACGTATAAATATCCCAGGTACACTTTGTAATGCAAATTAATCCTTTTTTGTGGAGTACTTGCTTCCTATCATTCAAAATCTGATTAGTAGCACATTGCTATGCAATTGTGTAGCGACAATAATATGTTACCTCTTCCAATTATGTTGGTCACAAAGATAAAGTATATAAAATATAAAATGTTCTCTACTCATATGGCGAGTGATTCTTGAGTACTTGGATAACCATGAAAATATTTGTTCACAAGCCTCTGTATCGACCTACGCACAGTAATGATACAAATTCATTATGATGTCATCACTAGCATAAAATATCACACAATAATAAAACAAAAAAATCCTTTAACGGAGTAAGTTTTTAATAATTGCTAATTAATTTCTTTAGCTTTTTAAAGCATTATTTATTGTAAATGGTTGCTAACCCTCTTACTGGCAATTTTATGACAACCAGATTGGTAACTTATTAACCTTCAGTGTGCATGCATGAGAGGATTATAGTAGTCGTCCTGTTTGTCTGTCTGTCTGTCACGCTCTGATATTGGAGATTACTGACAATTAACCATTGATTTAGGTATGAACTTATTCAGAATGAAGATTTAGGACCTTTCATTGTGCTTTATTTTTATTTATTTTTTATTATTTTTTTATTTTTATTTCCGGGCTAATTGTTGAGAAAATACGAAGCTTTCAGCTCTGTGAATGTATTAACTTTTGTGGGTAATGCCACCTACCATCACGTGAGCAAATAATTTCTTGCAGCCAGCGGTGTAGTTTGCTTTATGCTCAGGGAAGTTAACGGAATTGAAAGAAGTGAAGTTTCTGGTCTGTTTAGCTTCTTCTCTCATGAAGACGGTGTTTGCATGTACCATTTTCATTGATTGGGCTATTTTGATGCCGCCTCATTAAAATAACTAACTGTTTAGTAGCTCTGAGGGTTCGCACCTTTGGTGTTTCATTAATGAAGGAATATTTTAATTTTAATTAGTTTCTGTTAAGGTAGACAATGAGATGGATCTAATTTATTTTAGACGGTCACGCTAGAATTTTAAGCTTCAGGGTGGATCAGCACATTGTAATAACAACATGTTTTTGTTAATTCTAAATAAACAAATAAATAAAATACCAATCTCTATAGTTTAATTACAGAAAGTACTAAGTCATAGCAACATAGCAGCACCATATGGCACAGGGTATTTTTTTTTTTCAGGAGGGAAGTGGGGGTGGGCATGTTCATTTTCTTTGTTGTCCATATGGCTTAGGGTTATTCTATATCATCATCATTAGACCAGTTTTTGGGTGATTCAATGTTTCATCAAGTGAAAAAGTTCCTTTTATCCTAAACAATTTCTTGAGTCCAGAATTTTAATCATCATCTGTGAGAAACTTCATTTGAGACTGGAATTGACACACAGATGTTGGCCAAAATAAAAAAGTTAGGAAACAGCTTTCAACATGTCATTATCAAGAAGGTCACTCATACTTGCAACTGCTAAATGACCCCACTGCTAATTTGTAACCAGGTGACTGGACTGAATGTACTGCTCCTCCCTATTCTCAAACCACTGCCAGCCTGGCTGTAAACACCCAGCCAATTGGAATTGGTAGAGATTACAACTAAGTGACGATTAATTAAAGTTTATTTTAACCAGTAAATTATCCTCCCCCCAAGTATTTTAGTGGGCTTATTTTTATTTTACATTTAATGAATTGTTAACAATTAACTAACCCCTTAGGAAAAAATAATAGATAAAAGCATGGGTGAAAAATTTTACTCAAAAGTGTTACAGAATTATAATTATAAGGAATGTTCGCAATTGTGCTTATACCTTGCTCTGATGCAGTTCTTCCTGTAATAAATTAATTGAAACAAGTGAACTTAAATAACTTAAAAACTGCTGGAAGAAAGATATTCAATGGGATTTGTATCCAGACATCATCAAAAAGTAATATAGAATCAGCAAGTAGTTTATCAAATATTTTATGATCATAGCAGGTTTGATGTCATCAGTGTGGGTTTCCAACAATACCATTAGAAGGTGGTATCTGAAACGGCCGTGCCCGGTATTTCAAACTAAGTATAATACCATCCAATGACAGCTTCTGGATATTTCATGTGCTGATGATTTACTATCTGGTATGTAATCATAGGTTAACAGTGTACATCATGTGCTAGCATTGGTATTGTTTCTTAGATAGTTTGTGTGTGCCTTCTACCAATAAACGTAGTTAAAGGATACCTTATTCATACTGTGCTGTAGGGATGCTATCGAAGTCTCATGGCCAAATATTAAGGGTTGCTGCTGTGATGCATGTACTTTTTCACCTTGAAACCCCTCAAACAGTTAGTGAAAAAATTTCTGAGAAAGCATTACTGGCAGCACTGGACTTTGTGGAGCTATGTAACCAACATGCAGCTTTTTTGGCTGGAAAAGTACTACTTGAAGATGAAATAGAAGCATTGAAAGATCAAGAGGATGGACTCTGTAGTAATTACTGCTAAAAGGTATTATATATTCTGAATATGTGAGAAAATACAACAACAACAACAACGTAATTCATAATGATTGTCCCTAACTTATGATAGAGAGGATGCAAAATATTAGTAATACCGTAATCTAAATATGCTTTACAATCAATACAAAGTGTACCAAATGCCAATCTTTGTATTGAGACGTACACACATATTGTACACACACACACACATACATACATTAATTGATATTTATATCTCAGAGGCTACAAATACTTCATGCTACATTTTCCTTACTTCTTCCTGGGAAAATACTAAACCTTACAGTAATTAGTCAACTGAAAAAATGTCGAGGCAGAGGGAATAAACCAGCAGCCAAGGAATGCTGGAAAATGCTTCATGATGCTGGCCTTGGTACTCTAAGAGAAAACAAAGCTCGTCGTGGAACTGATTTAGTAAGTTCTAATTTGATTACTACCAAAATTTACTATTTTGTAATTTTTAGTTATATGAATTCCACAAGGGAGACATTCCACTGGATTCTGTCAATTAGTAGAAAAACTGACATCTTTCAGTGTACTTAACTTGGATTAACATAACTGAAATTGCTACACATCAATCAATGAACACTAATTTATTCGTGATTAAACCTACAAACAAAAAAAATAAATACTAGTTATGAAGCCTATCATATTCATCGCTAACTACATAGGTTGGCATCCACGGATAATCCGGGGATGTCTGGAGTATTCTGGGAATCCGTGGACACTCTTCCAAGGGGGTATTATATACATAGGTTGGCATCCACGGATAATCTAAGGATGTCCAGAGTATCCGGGGAATCCATGGAAGGACACTGGACAACTGACGGCGTTCTTGGACAACCCTCTGAACTGCAACACCATCTCTGCTGTAGGACTACACCACACTACTACTTCTTTGACTGGGATGAGGATTCATTTCTCCATGTGATCAGTGTATCCATCATGTAGTGAGGTCGGTACACAGATGCATGGATGAACTGTGCAAAGATTGAAGATACAAGCTGTTAATCATTCATTTTTTCATTTTTTCATTTCATTATTATTTTTTGATAGATATTTTCTTGTTGCTTGTTGGTTTTCTGACCCCTAGAGTGTTTGTGGCTATATCATAGTTACTAACCATCCTGGTGTTGCTGGGATGCTCCCAGCTTTCTTTGGCTAAATTGCTCAGTACTGCTAAAATTTTTAACCCTTTTCTTCAGCAGTTGTGCATGTCAGGTTAATTACTATCAGTTTCCCCCGCATAGCGAAATAAAGTTGAAATAAAATATTGTAGTAGATATTGTAGTAACTTAAACTTGAGTAATATTAATAATTCATACGACATGTCAGCGCTTTCCTCGTGATTGACTAAAATGAAACTAAATCCATCGTTGTCAGTGTCAGTGCAAAGGCTTACATGTTTATTGATAGGCGTAGCATTATTGGAATGAGGATAAATGGGGACCACTTCATTAGCTGTTCAAAAAGTGAAATCATTGATAAAATAATTTTATCGGGATTGGAAAGCCTCATAGCCAATACATAGCACAGCATGGTAACATTAAGTGTGTATCAGATGTTATCTGTTCCCCTCACTTTTTTCTGCTGAAAATGCTGATGTGACACAGAGACAGTAACATCTACTGTAAGTGCCATTAGGACCTAAATCGGGAAGTTGGAGTCAGTACTAACCTTCTAGAAGTATATTCAATATATAGCACATGCCATTTTTTGATAGCATTGCAAGATAAACTAATTGTGCATTATTCATGGCTGATCACAAAATGTGCTTGAGTAATCAATATGTTCAAGGTTGCTGGCTACATCATTGCTCATGTATAATTTAATCATGGGTGATAGATTTGTTGTTTCATATTGCCTAGAGTGCCCACAATGTGAGTGATGAAGAGTCAGTAAGAGCAGTACATCAATAGCACTAAATAAAAACATCTCGTACATTTTTATGCTTTTATAATGTTTTCCTTGACAATAAAATCTTACAAGAAACATTTTCTTCGCAACAACAATAGCAAGTTAGTCATTATATATTGCTTGATTATGAATATAATAATAATTTTTTAAAACTTAAACAATTACTTATATCAAATTGTTTAGATTTTTTTAATTTTCTGTAGAATCATAATTAGGATAGTACTTGGACAATGTAAATTGATGGATTCTGTCCCAGTAGATGACTGCTAACCCATGTGACTTTACATTCACTTCATACACATCACTTCAAGTGAACATGTGTGTCTATGTGTAGAATAACACCTTCCCTAAACCACAATAACAAGTTAGCAGCTGTATTTTAACCATACAACAACCAATGTTGTGGCCTTTAACTCTAGTCGCTTCAGCAACTTGGTTGGTTCCTTACCTCCTTAGATCCTATCTATTCATGTTTGGCAGGAACTGGGCCGGCTATCAGGTATCCCAGCTGGTCGGTTTGCGCATGCGCCTGGCCCGCACCTGTGACCAGCTGGGATTCCCCGCTTTGGGGGGAGGCCCCTTCTGCGCGAATGGCCTGCGCCGCCCGCGTGATGGGGCCAAATGGCCGGCCCAGTCTCACAACACATAGTGGTGGATTAGAGACTTTAAAGTAGGAGGAGTCAGGGGTTGGATGGCGGGAACAGCTAATAGCTCGAATTCTCCTGACACCTTCGACGCTTTGGCTAGGCAGAGTTCGATTGCAATGCAGCCACGTGCGTATCACCGCGTGTGCAATCACGTGCACCACCCTGCCTAATGCCAGTGCAGCTTGCCGTAGCGGCCCATCCTGGGCCGCTCCAGGTGGGTTTTCCCAGCTCCTGCCGTTAACTCTAGTTAACTACCTTAACTAGCATTTAACTCTAGTCGCTTCAGCAACTTGGTTGGTTCCTTACCTCCTTAGATCCTATCTATTCATGTTTGGCAGGAACTGGGCCGGCTATCAGGTATCCCAGCTGGTCGGTTTGCGCATGCGCCTGGCCCGCGCCTGTGACCAGCTGGGATTCCCCGCTTTGGGGGGAGGCCCCTTCTGCGCGAATGGCCTGCGCCGCCCGCGTGATGGGGCCAAATGGCCCAAGGAGGTTGGCTGACTAGGTCGGCCAAGCTACCCCCAAAGCAAATATTAAACTAGATAATTAGGGTATATTAATGTAAAGTAACATACCTGGTAGCACCGAACCCCACTAACCGTGACTCGAGTGAGCACTGCCATGAATCCCCCCCATTGCCCCGAGAGACCTCTATTGCTGGGTGAACAAAATCGAACAATATAATGGCAATAGCATAACGATTGTTCCAGTTAGTGATTGAGTGTGTGTGCAGGCAGGTTGTTCCTCCTCACTCGCTACCCTACGGTCGGGTGCGCACCAATGCTGCTGAGGCCCCGGCTAAACGTGCCTTCGGCGTCCTGATGTACCTCAGGAATGCAGCGCTATGCCACCTCCCTAAGGTCTGGATCAAAGAGTCCTCCATTCCCGCCAGTGCAGCTGAAGTTGCAGCTCCAATTCTGAAGCTGTGTCCAGCGTATTGGTCGGACGGGAGGCCTATGCCTTGCAGGGTGACCCTGAGCTGCTGGGTGAACCACACCTTGGTCACAGTACGTCCCTCGTGATCCTTGAAGAAAGGGCCCTGGGCGGGGCCCCTGATCCTCAGATAGGCGCAAATCGCCTCCACTGGGCAAATGTTAGTGCCGGTTCTGCCCACAACCACATCCGCACCATTCCCTTCTTGGTCGCACTTAGACCTTTTCAGGTGGATCTGGACCATCGCTGGCGCCGCAAGGTTATCCACGGCCACGTCGCCCCATGCCAGGTTCACTGCAGCATCCCAGGCCGATACTGATTCCGGGAGGAGTTCCCCGAGCCTAAAAAAAACCGAAAAAGGCCATTGCTGCCACCGTCCAGAGCATGGTCTTGTCTGGGTTTGCTGATCCTACCCAAGTCCCGTAGAGTCTTTCGAGTACCCGGGTGGTGATTGGGAGTCTTACTCTGGAGGACTTGCCCCCCGACTGCTGTCTTATTCTACTGATACCCGCTTGGACCCTCTTCAGCAAGGGGAGCGAGGACTGCTCTCTCGGATCTGGCAGGCCCATAGAGATCTGGGCACCCCTTACACCCGCCAAGTAGCACTTTATTGTCTGTGGTGCTAAGCCGAGTTGAGCCAGGTACGAGGCAAAGTAGCACAGGAGGAGTTCCTGCACCGGGAATGGGTCCCCAACCGTGTAGGTTGCACAAAAACGTGTGAAATGTCCCATGGCTGATTTGTACGTCTTGTGCGTGGAGGTCGCTAGGCCTGCCTGAATGTAGCCCCGAAGTGCTGGCGCCAGTTCGGACTGCTCCAGTCTGCCGTCTGGTCGAGGAGGAGGTCCAGTAGCTGAGGGGAGACTGGTGAGGGGCATGGATCTGCTGACTGCACCTGTGAGAGGAAGTGAACAGCATTGTCGCGTGACAAACTATCCGCCAAGTGGTTAGCCCTAGTGTCAATGTAGACTGGCGAGAGGGAGCATACCAGCCTGGCCTCTGCGAACACCACTGTACGCAACAGGTGCATCATGCCCTTGTGTCTGCTCGAGCGAGACTTCAAGTCTGCCACTACCGACTGATTGTCTGAGTGGCAGATGACCTGCAGGCCCTTCCACTGCTCCCCCCAAGCCTGGCATGCCACTATGATGGGAATAAGCTCCTTCTCGGCAATTGAGAGTGCCTCCGCCCGGGCATCCCATTTGACCTGAAACCAGGAGCGTTCATACCAAGCGCCACAACCCCAAGACCCGGACGCATCTGTGTACAGGTGGACCTTGGGAAGTGAGGATGGGGGATGGAGGAAGGAGGTACCGTTCCATTGTACGACGAACTCCACCCACCATGCTAGGTCAGCCCTGAAGCCGTGGGCCAACCTGATCGGGACTCTGCTGTTGGGCGGGCGGTGTACTGCCTGGAGCAAGTCGATCATCCGCCTCAGGAAAGGCCGGCCTGGCCTCACGACTTTACATGCGTGGTTGAGAAGGCCGATGAGCGATTCCAACTCCTTCCGTGTGCAGTTCTTCCGTGCCTGCCATTCTGCCAGCAAGCTAGTCAGCCTGGTCAGTTTGTCCTGTGGGAGTCTCAACTCTCCCTTGACTGTGTCGATGACAATGCCCAAGAAGGTAACCTCCGTGGCTGGGCCCTCCGTTTTATGGTCAGCAATGGGGACTCCCAGCCGAGCGCACTCCTCCAGCAAGATCTGCAGCTGAGACTGGCATACCTGGGAGCGTGGGGGTCCTACCAAGATGTAATCATCCAGGTAGTGAAACAACCTCTCCACGCCCGCCTGGATAAGGTGCCACTGGAGGGCGTCGGCTACGGCATTGAAGATCTTGGGGGCTGACCGCAACCCGAAGGGGAGCATGGGATCGATGAACACTGCATCGTCCCACTTCACCGCCTGGAGTACTCTGTCCTGCGGGTGGACCGGTACCAGCCGATAGGCAGCCTCTATGTCCACCTTCGCGAGTAGTGCCCCCTGTCCGCTGCGTGAGGCCTCTGCTGCGACCTCCTCTACACTGGTGTAGGTCAGCGAGCAGAGGTGGGGGTCTACACCGTCGTTGATGCTGTTTCCCGCCGGGTGAGAGAGGTCCGTGATCAGCCGGAATTTCCCCGTGTTATGCCCTTTTGGGATAACTCCGAAGCGGCTGATGTGGAGGAGGGGTAGTCCCTCTGTTGTAGGGAACGGACCTAGCATGCGACCCAGGGCGCACTCTTTCTCGATATACTCCGTGACGACCTCTGGGTGCTGGAGCGCCGACTCCATGTTCCGGTTGGTGGATTTCAAGCGTACCTCCCGTTTGAACCCTATCCTGAAACCTTCCCTCAGACCCCTGCAGATGTACCCGGCGAAAGCCTGGTCTGGGTGCCTGGCCAACGATCGCTCCCACTCGTCCGCTAGCAATGGAGTGGTTACCACTGATAGGAGTTGGCACTGGTGTTCCTGCGTGGGTCTGCACGCGTCCAGGCACAGTAAATCTGGCACGTACACGTAATGGTACGACCGTCCTGCACAAGAGCAGGTGACATTGATAAAATCTCTTAAGGTGGCCTACGGCCGTCACACCAACCGGTGGAACCTTAGCCCCTGGTGGAGCCAAGCTGTCCCCGCAACCAGACTCTAATTTGACTGAGTACCCTCTCGACTGCTTGATTAAATTTCCCCGTTGTTGGGTATAGACTGTCGGCTGGGTTGGGGAAAACTCGGCTCCACCTGAGGACCTACCCCCGCCCACTCCCCCCCCCCCGACCCCCTATCCGAGTACAAGTCTAATACATAATTCAACATGCATATCCGTGACCAGATAACTGCCGGAGTTAGTGACTATGAGGGAGGTGCATGAGAAATGACCAGGTTCTAGTAGGGTCCACCCCCGTGGCGGTGGCCAGGGGACCGTGCACTTGGGAGCTTTGTTGGCGGCCGCCTCCGTGGACACGCTGTGTACGGGTGGCCCTCATTGCAACTCAGGCACAATTGCTGGTACTTGCACTGCGGCTTTCTGCACCTCCCCTCGTTATAATTACGGCAGACTGCCGACGAGGCCTGTGGGGGGCGCTGGACCCAGGCCGGAGGGGGGATACCCGCTGCTGTAGCCCCGTTCGTAGGGTTATGAATGCAAATGCTCCCCGTGTGGTCATCACTGAGGCAGTGAGGGCATCTCGGGATGGCCTTGGCTCGCCCCGTAAAAGCCTCGTTATAAAGGCGAGTGTTGATCACCGACCAGTTGAGATCCCGCCTTGCCAGCGCCTCCCTCCGGAACTGTCGGTCGTAGAGGACCCACTGGTGGCCCTCGTAGTTCCTCTCGGACCTCACGACAAGCGCCTGGTACGCCAGGAACTCGGGTGCCTTCCCTGGGTACCGCAGGGATAGAATGGCGGCCATCACCGAGTACCGCTCCACCCACTGGGAGATGTTAGTTATGGGGGGGCGGGAGGAAGCTGTCGAGCGGCTAACTTGTGCATCGTCCTCTGCCACAATCTCCGCCATCTCCACGAACTCCAGCTCCATGATCTTTTTGGCCACCCTCGCAGACACCAGCGCAATCGGGTTGTACGGGCCATGCTCCGTTGTAGGGAGGGCCACTGGTGCTATTGTGGAGGCCACTCCTGGCTTGGGTGCTAGAGCCGCCGCTGCTAGCAAATCAAGGCCCGAGCCCACTGGAGCTGTCGGTGAAAATGTGGGCACCGTGGCTGGCAGATGACCTGTGGGGATAGACAGTAAAGTCGAGTGCTGTATGTGGTCTCACCGACCGTACACCAGCTGGCATATGCCTGGTGCTAACCAGGGTGCGGCTCGGTGCACGCTTGGTGTTACCCGAGGTGTGGATGAACTGCGCCTGGTGCCACCAGGGTGTGTACATCTGGTGCTACCAGGGTGTGAAATGGGAGTACGCCTGGTGCTACCAGGGTGTGCAATGGGAGTACGCCTGGTGCTACCAGGGTGTGAAATGGGAGTACGCCTGGTGCTACCAGGGTGTGAAATGGGAGTACGCCTGGTGCTACCAGGGTGTGAAATGGGAGTACGCCTGGTGCTACCAGGGTGTGAAATGGGAGTACGCCTGGTGCAACCAGGGTGTGAAATGGGAGTATGCCTGGTGCTACCAGGGTGTGAAATGGGAGTACGCCTGGTGCTACCAGGGTATGAAATGTGAGTACGTCTGGTGCTACCAGGGTGTGAAATAGGAGTACGCCTGGTGCTACCAGGGTGTGGAATGGGAGTACGCCTGGTGCTACCAGGGTGTGAAATGGGAGTACGCCTGGTGCTACCCGGGTGTGAAATGGGAGTACGCCTGGTGCTACCAGGGTGTGAAATGGGAGTACGCCTGGTGCTACCAGGGTGTGAAATGGGGGTACGCCTGGTGCTACCAGGGTGTGAAATGGGAGTACGCCTGGTGCTACCAGGGTGTGAAATGGGAGTACGCCTGGTGCTACCAGGGTGTGAAATGGGAGTACGCCTGGTGCTACCAGGGTGTGAAATGGGAGTACGCCTGGTGCTACCAGGGTGTGAAGTGGGAGTACGCCTGGTGCTACCAGGGTGTGAAATGGGAGTACGCCTGGTGCTACCAGGGTGTGAAATGGGAGTACGCCTGGTGCTACCAGGGTGTGAAATGGGAGTACGCCTGGTGCTACCAGGGTGTGAAATGGGACCTGATATGGGTTGGGGCTGAAGTGTTATAGCTATCCAACCACTACTGGGCTTTACCGAATCAACCTATTTCTACTCTGGACACCCCACCTCCCTCATTACTGCACCCTAACCTATGTAATTACCCACATTTAGCCTACCTGACACTGCCGGGTTGGGGGGATTGGCTGTGCCGTCTGCCCTGGACGTAGATCCGTCGGTGCCTGGTGGTGGGACAGTCCCAGCACTAACATTGGGTGCATGGAGGGAGATTGGTGGGACGGTCCCAGGATCAGCGGACCCAGCATCAACGGTCCCAGCGCTCGGGATGGGTGCTGGGTGAGGGACTTGTGGGACGAACCGAGCGCCCAAGTTGGGAGATAGGAAGGAGATGGGTGGGATGGTAGAACCCAGGCTGGGTGGCAGGAAGATCCCACCACTTGTCTGTCCAGGGACTGGGTGCCCAGCCGTGAAGGCAGGCAGGGTTGCCCTAGCTGCCACTGAAGCTGAAGGCCCCCCCCAGCTCTGACCTCCCAGGCTAGGCACAGCCAAGCTAGGCACAGCCAAGCTGGCAGCTAGCTGAGGTACAGCACTACTGCCGTTGTGGAGCCTGGGGAGTAGCCAGGCCAACTGCTCCTGTGTGAAGGGGGTTGGCTGCGTCATGATCCAGCTGGTCACTTCAAGATTAAACTAACAGCTAATAGCTCGAATTCTCCTGACACCTTCGACGCTTTGGCTAGGCAGAGTTCGATTGCAATGCAGCCACGTGCGTATCACCGCGTGTGCAATCACGTGCACCACCCTGCCTAATGCCAGTGCAGCTTGCCGTAGCGGCCCATCCTGGGCCGCTCCAGGTGGGTTTGCCCAGCTCCTGCCGTTAATTCTAGTTAACTACCTTAACTAGCATATGCTCCCAAGATCCTAGACAAACACTTTGGAAGTTTCAAGGGTCACTTGGATTCCACTTACCTTGGATTGTCTCAAGTGAATGTGGTGGTGTGGTTTGTAGTGGCAGTTTCTTCTTAACTCACCTCACCCTCAGTAGTGTAACCATAAGGCTTAGAAAAACGTAATTGCGATTGTGAAGTTTATCATGCATTTGTAAATCAAGCAAGACATTATTGTACACTTACATTCTTGTGCTATTTTGCAATTTAATAATTATTTTAATTTATTTTAGTTCTGCTGTATTATTCATGTAATAGAAATGAGTAACCACATGGTCAAACATGGTAAAAAAGTGAATGTAATTACAATTACACTTCAAATGTGTAAGCTTCAAGAAAATCATCAAACCTGTGATATTGGGGCTATGTTTGTAGTTTTATATAATTAAAAATAATTCAAAACGGAGTCTAAAATTCCTAATGCATACTAAATGCAGCACATATAATAAGCTCTCGGTCAGGTCTCACTTTCTCATCAGCAGGGCACTCTTTGTAGTTGAAAGTAGCGGAAGGTGCACAAAGCATGTATCTTTTGATTAGGCAAATGCTTTGAATTTGTCATGGTGCTGAAGGTTAATGATTATAACATACATGTTGTACTGGGAGGAGCCAGTAGACAGACATGCACAATAAACCCACATGCTATGAGATCATGTGCAATTTACCAAGACAAGGTAGTGACAGTCCGTGAATTAGGCAAACTAGATAGTAACAGTGTGGATTAGCACTTCTCCTGACATTGCATACAAGTGTATGAGGTTGAAATAATCAAGATCATGTATCTTATACACTCACTTACAAATATCATGTGTACATCACACACGCACACACATATACACACTGATACTTTTGTTAATCTACAGTAATACTAGTTATTGGTTCATTCAGTGAGAAATGTTAACATATCAGGGGCAGATCTAGGAGTTTACATGGGGGGAAGGGGAGCTCTTTAGTATGACTGTCCCCGTCCAGCTGATAAAATCAAAAGGAAAAATTAAAACTAAAAACACAATTAATATACAAAAGTTTTGTTATCCAGAATAAAGAATATGAGTGAAAAAGGTCTTACATTATGATAAAAGTTAAAACTGATATTTCAGCTGTGAAAATTATTTATGAAGACATTTCTAGTTAATTTTAAATTATACCATGAAGATAAATTGAATACGCAACAACCAATAAAATATGTTTACAATGATAAATGCTAAACTTGCTTGCTTTGGCATTACTATGAACTTGGTCTTCCGAATTATTATACGGATGAAAGTAAAGTCCTGACTCAGCATATCATGAGTATCGGTACAGTCATTAGAAGAATGCAATTACTAGAGGCCGACGGATAAAAGGACAATAAACAAAAAGTTATTGCTATTATTATACACTACAGGTCAGTAGCAAAATACGGGGTCATTCTGAAAAGGGGGGGGTTCATACGCGTTCGACACCAGTCGAGTCCCTCCCCCCTAAATCCGCCCCTGACATGTAATACATGTACATGTGCAGCACGCATGATCTCAAAACATCCACTCAACATCACTGACATTACGACAGGTAGGAATATAGTAAGTATAAGTGGACTTATCATTTTGCCAAACATCAATGAACTCGGGGTGGGAGGGGGTGGGCACTATGTATCACACGTTCCAATTTACTCTCATGAAAAACACTTAATCTGCATAGCGTATGTCTCCCTGTCTTGGGAGGGGGGGCGGGGGCGGGGGTAGCGGCATATCCCCCACTTCTATCACCCCTGCTATGTGTGAAACCCAACACTGCAAAATATCCCCACAGCTTCTTTTTTAATAAGATAAAAATTTGGATATTTTTATTACAAAGAAGCAAACACTATTTGAGAATACTTATTAAATATGATATATTGGTCTAATGAATGTGAAGTAGTTTACATTACGCTAAACTTCTTTAGATACATAAGTTGAAATTTTGTTACTTTTCAGCCGCTATAAATTATTACATTTCTCAGATTAAGATATACATCAAGTTCAATCAAGTATTCTTCTAGTGAGTGGAATAGAAACTATGGCATTGTCTTCACCGTAATCAAAGTTAATATTTTGTTGAATAGTCGCACAACGAGACATTATTCGACAAAGGGGCATGAATGAAGCTTCAGAATCTTCTTCAAATAGTGTAGCTGATACTGTTATGGAGTTCTTGAACCAATTTTTTCTTGGATGATCTTCATACCACTTTATTTTGGCCAGTATGTGTGTGTGACTCACATTATTAATCACAGGAGTATGTAAAATAAAGTATTCTATATTGCCACAACGAATATCTTCTACACTACACTGCCGACCAATTATGGTGCCAGAGAGTCCCGGCCACATAGCAGAAACTGCGCTTGATCGCTGTGATCGACTCTTAAGGGAGGTAAAGAGCTGTCCAAAAACTTCAACTTGAGAAAATTCCTCGTGTCTCAATGGTACTTGAGTGATTGAGTCAGCTGTATACAGTTTGCAATACATATTGTATAAAAGAGATTGCATCTCCTCTTTAAAATTTTTTTCACGCAACGGTGGTATAACTTCATGCCACTTACACTTGGTAGCACAAATTTCTCCTGGCAAGCAAAATATGTTCTTTTCATATTCTAAAAGAGATTTACTGTCAAACAATCTGCTGGTATCTTCTAGCAAGGAATAGTTGTTTTTAATGGATTTGAAACATTTGTGCAGCTCTGTACACTGTGTAAGCTGCAAAATGTCAGTGGCATTTAATTTCTGCATTAAAACAAACTTTTCCATTAACTGAACTTCTGGAGCATGCCAATTTTTTTGAAATGATTCGAGAATACCATTGTATCTTTCAAATGAAAAACACCAGAAAGAGAACACAGGTCCTAAATCTTGAATGCATTCACGTAGATGTGCATGAAGATGCATATTTGGTGTTACAGCGTGACGCCCAAAAATATCTTCAAACATTTTACAAAACTGTATAATTAACTCATCAGCTTTCACTAATTCCTCATTATTAATAAATGGCCGACAAAAAAGTGAGCATGACCGGGAAAACACGCACCACATATCATAGTGTTGAGAAGGCAATATACTCTTTTAGACAAAAGGAGAGTACACTATTACCCACAGCATCCACTGCTCAGCAGTAAATCCTGAAAATGCTGAAGCAATTTTTCCAGGCAGTCTCCCGATACGAGCAGGAACTAGTACAGAGTCAATTTTTTCCTGAATTTTAATGAATTCAGATTCACACATGATCCCATTGCCTTTCCATAATGTGGTAACATGCTTTGCAGTCCCTAAAAACAAGTTATGCATGGGATCTATCATATGACATCTCACTATGTTAAAGTATGGTAAACGTAACAATTCAGAGTAACGTAATCCAACTTTACTTTCAATGGCAGTCCGTGCTGTTTTTGTAACAGCATTTTTAGCTAACAATGCGTTTTCATAATGTGTTTTCATATCTCGAAGTGGCCACATTTCCCTATCAAACCCCCCATAATCTGTTGCCTCTGAAAAGCCAGAAGTTGGAAAAGCTTTCATACATTTAGAACATCCATGTCTAGCCTTGAACCCATAGAAGCCACATATTTTCCTGGTCGCTGGAATATCTGAACTGATACATGCTAATGCAACCCGAACACTGCGAACACCTAGTGTAGAATTAGGAGCTTTTATTTGGGTACCCTTCCATAATTCTATGAGTTCATCTATCATTGGCTTCAAAAAAGTGTTTATGGTGAGTTTAGGCTCATGTGGACCAGGAATTGTACCAACAATTATAATGTTTTCTGGTTTAAACCGTAATGTTCTAGGCAAATTTTGAACTACTACATACAATACTCCAACACTATATGCTGTATGTTTGTAGGGTCTGAACCAATCAATGTTAAGCATTAGAAGAAGATTTCCAGGAATGTGTACAAAATCTTTCCAATCTCTCCATAACCTACCGTCATAAACATCTGTCATGAAATTCAAATCACCACTGCTCAACTCACACCAAGACTCACAACTCTGAAAAAATCCTGGACGAGATGCAAGTTGTTCTATGGAAGCTTTAATGCTGTTGTACAAGTAAAGCTTTTTTGGAACAAGTTTGTAAGTTGTTCCTATCTTTACAGTTTTCATTATATCCATTCCACATTCTTTACGGCGTGATTTTTGAGGGTGAGATGGAAATTCAATGAAGTTGCACTTTAGGCTTTTCTTAGAATTTTGAAACCCAGTAATTATGCATTTGTCTTCTTCATAGAGTGAACCACAAGCAGGACACACACAATAACGTTTTAGCATGTTAGTGAAATTTATTTCCTTTTTCAACGAGTAGATAGTTTTAGGGAAGATTAAGGCAAAGTCTTTGATGTTTGCATTTGGCACAATAGTAGACAAAAACAAAAATAAGGAGGAAATAAAATTTAATAAATGCCGAACACCTCTGTCAGAAATTCTATAACAAAGTTGAAAAAAAAGAATAAAGTAGCTCAATATAAACTGAACATTTTTTAGATTATCTGACATAGATCTTATTTCTCCATCATTGTCAGAATCAGAATCTGCTTCCCATATTTCAGGAGCTAACTCTACCTCTGATTGTTCCTCAACTGAAGAATCACTTAGCTCAGCAGGGTCAAGGGAATCCTGGCAAACAGTTACACTATCCAAACCTTGATCAGAAGTAGTAGCATCATGGATATCACTTGCCAAATTGTCTAAAGAATCTGAACTTCTAGATGTGTACTGGCATGATCTTGTTTGGGTGTGTCTAGAAACAGCAGAGTAGGAAAGATTTTCTTTGCACAAAGGGCACTGCAATCTGGGACGTTTGGAAGCCATAATAAATTGAAGCTGTAAAAATTAATATTATACAAAACTTGCGGTTGTATTTTTGTTCCGCAGTATTTAATTAAAGAACAGAGAGCTAGCTCGCGCGATGGAGCGAGAGCAGACACTTGTGAAGTGAGAATTGGCGGGCGAGACGAGTCTTTTAGAGTATCCTTGCTCCTTCGTCCCTCTCGTTTACGTAGCTTGATCTCGAGCGATCTCAAGTCCAGTGAGGGGATTGAAAAAGTGCAATGATGTTTCGCGGTGTTCCCTCGGGAAGCTTTTATGGAGATAGCTCCGGAGAAAGAAATGGCACGCCTTCGAGAAGGACAATTAACGAGTAAGTGGTTCGGCTAGAATATTAAAGATTTTTTTTACAACGAATTGCATGCTGGTTATGGAATACCAAATGCGACAATAATCAAATTGTTGATTCCAAGTTACTGATTCTCGATTACCGTTCACTAATGCTCGATTATCGTTCACGCGATACTCGATTATCGTTCATGCGATGCTCGATTATCGTTCACGCGGTGCTCGATTATCGGAATTCAAGCAATAGAACTCATCGAAAGTATATACCCCTGCTATGACTTGGAGATCCAAGAAAATGCTATCGAAAGTGCGGAGCTATTATTGCGGGTGTCACTTCTTGTAGAGCCTCTTCTTCCTGAAGAGCATAGAGCGGAAATTACGAGAGTAATCCAGCATCTATTGTTAGAAATGACAAGCCAGTATGAGCTGCAGCTTCACTGCACCAGAGGTAGTCGTGGCCGCCCACTAATAGGAATACCAGAAGATCAGCTGAGGTTTCTTCTTGAAAGTGATTTCAAGATCACTGATATAGCAGGAATGTTTGCTTGTTCCACTCGCACAATACAAAGGAGGATGAGAGACTATCAAATAGAGCCTAATCAGTTTAGTGATATTAGTGATTATCAGTTGGATGAGCTTGTGAGTGATCTGGCAGTGCGTTTACCTGATTGCGGTATTCGAGCTATACAAAGCATGGTTAAGAGCAATGGCATTGTACTCCAGAGAGAAAGGGTGAGACAGTCTCTTCACCGTGTTGACCCTACTGGAATAGAAACTAGGCTACGTAGAAGACTTCATCGTAGGTCATACCAGGTATCCAGTCCGAATGCTTTGTGGCATATTGACGGCTACCATAAACTTGTACGGTGGCGAATGGTTGTTCATGGGGGAATCGATGGCTACAGTCGAGTTCCTGTGTATTTGAAGGTAGCTTCGAATAATAAAGCCAACACTGTTTTAGAAGCATTTTCACATGCAGTGGCCAACTATGGCTTGCCATCTAGGGTAAGGGCTGATTGTGGTGGTGAAAATATGCAAGTTGCTCGTTTCATGCTGGAACATCCTCAACGTGGTCCTGAAAGGGGAAGTTTTATTATGGGTCGTAGTGTGCACAATCAGCGCATAGAACGTCTATGGAGGGACTTATTCTCTGGTTGTATTAATTTTTTCTACTATTTGTTTTATTGTATGGAAAATGTTGGCCTCTTGGATCCTGACAACATTGAAGACATTTGGGCACTCCATTTCATATACCTTCCAAAAATTCAGTCTCAATTGGATCTTTTTCGAGATGCTTGGTGCAATCATCCTATTCGTACTGCTCATAACAGAACACCAAATCAGTTGTGGATATTAGGAATGGCACAAGCTTGTGTAGAAGATCCTGGAAGTACAGCAGTGCAAGGAATGGCAGAAATTAATTTTAATCAGGTATACCTTATTTGCCATTTAGCTGATATAGTATAAATAGTAAGGATTTATCAATCAAATAATTATTTTTATTAGGACACTTGTGACTATGGAATAGATTGGGATGAACATGTCAGTACAGTGTAAAAAACGAGGTGTTACATTACACCTCTTTTGGTGTTCCAACTACACTGTCTGTACTATACCCCATGGGGTGTATTGATACACCCCCAAATTAGTGTCCCATTACACCCTTCAAACACCCTCCTAGTATACCAAATAGGGTGTACCATTACACCCCTATCACACTCATAGGAGTATTACACTACACTCCTACAGTGTATATGAACACCAAAACACACCCTATATGGTGTAATTCTTCGCCAATATAAAGTGTACTGTAACGCTATGTGATTATATTCAGGTATAATACAGTAAATATTATTTGACATACAATACGGGTATGAGATGACACAAAAATTGTATGTTTGTATGTTTAGGTCCAATGATGACAGTTCACTCCCTCAGTGATGTAGAGTTCTTCAATCATCCATCACAGACACACCTTTAGTCCAGCAGATAGTGGAAAAACCGTGCACTTTGTGATAAAAGCATCAAACTTGGCACACATCTACATCATCCTAGTATATGAGAATTTAGATATAGTGCCATCTCCAATTTCTCGTTTGGGGGGCGTGGCAGCTGTTTTCATGTGTAATACCCCATATCTCGGAAGCCATGGGGTCTAGAAACTTCTTTAAGTGTTTAGATACAGGTAATGGGTGACAGAGTTCATAAAAACACGCATCAAATCATTATTTGAAAAAAGTGATAATTAGTTATGTGAAACCGACTGATAATTAGTTCAAAGTGGCAATAATAATGTTAAATTGTGCATGATCCAGCACACTTGCACAAAGCAGTGCAGGCTAGTGCAGCTTTTTTACATTTGCAGTTGTGTGTGGCAGCCTTTGGTGCAACCACAGCGCAGGAGTTCCCTACACACTTTGCTAGCTTCAGGAAGGTTGCTCCACATCACATCCCATGTTCCTCCAGCAGCCACTTTCCAGCCCCATTCCTCCGGTTGTGGAAGCTGTACCATTGGAATGAGAGACTGGCTCCAGCAGTATCCAGCCTGATGCACAGCTCTCCTTGTGTGCTGGAGAAGACTACCCTGTGTCGGTGGAATATGATTGACATCCCGGCCTTTCCGAGCAAACAAGTCAACTCTTGCCTCATTAACATGGGATTTGGAACTTGTTTTGTCATACAGAAGAACTACGAATCTCTCCAATGTTGTAAGGGCTGCATCTACATCAGACTGTTCCGGTTGTTCCATTAAGGCAGCGAAGGTGTCAGTTACGTCCGGGAACACATTCCATATCTCCCATGCAGTCTTCTTCCCCCTGCCAGAAAAACTGGAAACAGTATCACAGCCTGTAAAGGCATGAAACATGGGAAGTGCTTGACTTTTCATGTTACCAATTGCAGCGTATATCCTGTGTGCAGGAATCAGTCGATAGTTCTTGCCTGTACCAAAGGCCACCCACAGTGCAGTCAATGATGGCACCAACTGAGCAAACACAAACACAGCCAAGACAACAACGTCACTGTCCACTGTGCGTATAATAACAGTGTTGTACTGTTTGGCTGCATCTGCAACATGGACCATCATTCGGGTATCTGCTTCCTCGTGTGAGCAGGGGGCAAGACCCTCTTTATCTCTCTCCTGTCTGTAGATAACATCATCTAGCAGTGTGCTTATAATTTGCTTATCTGTTGGCATGGTGATAACTTCTCTGCTTAGAAAGGCAAAAAGCTCCTTCTTGTTTTCCGAAAGCCTCAAAAATTCCCCCCAGTTTTTTGGAATAGCATTGTTTGGTGCTACCCTACGACGAACTCCTTTTCCTCTTTTGTCCCGTGCTTGCTGTTTCAGTGTGCCTGGCCTATACTCATCCCACACTATGTCCACCCTTTGGGCCTTGTCCAGCTGCAACTTCACATATGGAAGAAAAACATTCAGGGCATAGTCTCTGAATGTTTTGGATGATCCAGGCCTCAACATATTGACAATAGCCGCTCCATCAAGCACAAAAACATCAGCAACACCCAGTGTTGTGTCCTCATCAACTGTTGTCACAAGTGTATCTTCAAGGCAGTGGACAATATCAGATTTGGTACCCAGTCTGAGTTTTCCCCCATCTGACAATGATGGTGGGCATGGCTGATTCTCGTAAGAAAAAAATTCATCAAGATTGCCATCACGAACTTGGCATGCAACATAAAGTCGTGAAAACAGATTTCTGTCACTCTTCATCTCTGCCATAACTTCCTGTGCTTTTGTTTTTTGACGTCTTTTTGGTGTACGGAATAGACATAGCATATTCTTCTTTATGCTGTCATGTAATGGTTTCGTTCTTTCAACAAGACGTTCCTTCACGAATGTCTTATACTGTTCTAGACCAAGCTCCTGCACCTTATTCACTGCATCAACAACTGTTTCATCGACAATATCTCTTGTGTCTAGAACAAGCAGATCACCACTGGATTCTAAGAATGGATTCCCATACTCATCAAATGTAGCTTTCAGTGACATTACATCTTGAAGGAAGGCTTTCTGTACTCCTGGTCGTTGCTCGTGATGACGTGTGTCGGTTGTCACCTGAGAATGATTAACAGATGTTTCGAAATCATTGATAAGGCCAGCCATCTCTGGTCCACTGCCACTGACCATCCACCTCTGAAGGGCAGCAGGAGATTCGGTGAGGCCAATTGCACCACCATCGTTTTTTACAACAGCATTGTTTTGTTCGTGTGCTTGATCGATAGCAATGTTGGAAAAAGAATGGTCTGTCTTCCTGACTGTAAAGTTTCCCATCACAAACTCTGTGTAGATATTTGGATGCAAATGTGCCAGGGTCACCATATCGCGGAGGTGGACTGATATCCATCGTGAATAATTGAAGTGGTCCAGGGAAAAAAACCAAGGCACAAGCTTTGTAAGTGATTGGACATACAGTTGGAAGTTAGCAGTCCGGATAGACCGCACAAACACTAGTACAGTGAGTTGCAACTGCAAGACAGTAAACCAAAATTTGAACATTGGTTGACTGTTCTGTTGCTCACACCAATCATCCAGGCTCTTGACCTCTACATCTGGTTCTAGAGAAGTCACATACTCCTGGTATGCCTCATCCAGGGCTTGGTATAAGACACAAGCTGTAACTTGGTGAGTACGCCGTGTTCGGGTGATGTGAGCTGCACGCAGGAATGAGTCTGCAGTACCAGCAGTTGCTACTCCTGACTGCACTAATGCTGATGTCCATCCACTACATTGGAGAAGATCTCCTAGTGTCTTCAAAGCAGCTAACTCGATGTGGAGTCCTCCAAACAAAATAACAAACTTCTCCTCTCCATAAACTAGTGGCCATTTCCACTGGATGTTTTTTGCAATGGCAAACAGTGGCTGGTCAACAGTAACTACTGGTACCTGTCCTGGGTTAATGAGATCTGTGGCTTTCTTGATGACATCTAGTGAGTGTCTAATCATGGCAACTGTTGCAGCGTCTTCTTCAAACAAAGGCAGCAGACAAGATGTGTCAGTTGGTATGTCCGTGGAACTTCCAGGATCATAACAATTTGCATGGAAAGCTGACCAAGACACATTAGATGTGTTGGTTCCTACACGCACAGCCAAACTCACATGTTGCAGCCACCTGCCAAACAAAAGATGATGGTAAGCAGTTATATAACTTAAACCTGCATGCAATTGAGCCCTATATTATACATGAGCAGACATTACCTGTATTCCAGCTGCACAGCAGGGGCCATGAGTGGGCATTCAGTGGTCACTGGCTGGTCTATGCTGGGGATTTGGCAGGACAGCTTGCCCTGTGTCACTGGGGCCACTTGCGTATAGGATGTGGGAAGGCTAGGAAGTCTTTTCCGAGAGGGATTAGCCTGTTGAGAAGTGCTGTTTGAGGGTTCTTGGAGTGTCATGACTGACTCATCGGCAGCAGTTTGGTCAGTGGTGTTGAAGTGTTGGAACATGGAGATACCTGTGCCATTGAATGAGTTTTTTGTTGTTGCACTTGTTTGGTGATTGATGTTGTCCACTGCAGATGTAGTGAACACACCCTTTTTTAGCTGTGGTGGGCACACAGTGTTCAACCGGTTGTAATAGTTACATATCTTAGTGCCCACATCCGTTGAGATTTCAAGAACTCTGTCGTAGGACACTGATAACCCAAGATCATTAAGCATCTCCACTAAATCTCGTTTGCGTGTCTTGGTGTGTAGGAGTACCCCCAGATATACTGGCAATGGTGGTTCACGAGACTTGTTGTGACGTGTTCTTTGCACATGTTTCTCACTGCGACCCAAACAGTTGAAAAGTATAAGTTGACAGATGCTCAATGGGGCTTGGTTCTTTGATACAAGGGATTGTTCTGTGATGTTGGCACCATGGCATATCATTGCCACTAAACTTTGCAAGGATGGAGGAACAGCTTCAATTTGACAGTCTTCAGGAAATGTACCATTGAACTGTGTTGTTGTTTTTAAAATTTCCTTGCGTACAATTCGTGCTGCTCGAGCTAGTATGCATGCATCATCATCTGCATCATTCTCACATGCTTGCCGCAAAGCAGTACCAACATCCTCATTGGACATCAAGAGAATATCACGTCCTTCTTTGAAGGCCTGCAATTCAGGAAAATTTGCTAGAAGTCTGTCCTTTAGCCTTGTTGGGTGTACGCATGGAGAAGGTACATTCAGTTGCACTAGTCTGTCTTTGTACAACCGAACAAGATCAGAGAGTTTAAAAACTGGAGTTTGTTGCTCTCTGTCAGCAAGTGTGTCCTCAATAAATGCAACAAGTTCTGCAAAGGCTCGTGCATAAAACATTTCCGTTGTCGCACCTTCACGATTCTCATTTTGCTCTGATGTTTTTGACCTAGCTGCATTATACAAGGCAACCAAACACTTTGCATGGTATTTTGCTTCACTAGCAATAAGATCCCCAGCAGACACCTTTGCTAAGAGACGCTCATCAAGGATTTTCGTTGCACATCTCTTGACTCTGTCACTCACCATTTTAGTCATAGCTTCATGCAGTGGATCAGATGGGCTAGCTGGTTTTTCACAGAACAGACATAGGAGACTATTCTTGTTTCTATTCTGTTGTCGGGGGTGCTGATGCCGACATGTTTTCTTCCCCGCACCTATTGCACTTGACTCTGTATCGGTGCTTTTCCTCTTCATGGCTCGCTGAAGTCTGGTTTTGCTATACTGAAGCCTGCAGGTATTGTGAAACTTTGCCATATGCCTTTGCAATGTTGCTTCTATACCATCACCATCATCTATCCGTGAGATATTAAAAGGTTTGGTTAAGCATCCAGCATTGGCAAAAGAAGTCACGTCCTCTGCTAAACTGATGTAACCAGCTCCAACATCAGGACGCTTTGATTCCGCTGGGCAATTAAGTTTTTCACTTTTATCTTCCTGGCAGATAACACATTTTGTCCAGTCAGTATCCAGGAGTGCTGGTGCTGGTTGGGTGATTTGCTGAGGGTCAACAAGCTTCACTTTTGAGGACATCTTGGCCTGAACTCTCTAAATGATGTACACCCTATGGCCAACTATAATTTACACTAAAAGCTTAGTACATGCATTTCACCATATTTGGCTAAAGCACCAAAAACCTCTTTCTAGGCCTTGTAGTTTCCCTAATAAGAAGTATTATGGCAGCCATTAACAAGCATGGGTGCCACGCCCCCAAAACGCGGAATCAGAGATGGCACTATATCTAAATCAACATGTATTAGGATGATGTAGGTGTGTGCCAAATTTGATGCTTTTATCACAAAGTGCACGATTTCTGCATTATTTACAATTATCTGCTGGACTAATAGAGCTACAGACAGAAGAGAGAGGCTGGACATGCTGGCGAAACACAGTTGAAACAGGGTGATGCAGGTGACACTTTGAACAAATCGTGAATAATGCTAGTGTTTAAAATGTGGCTAAGTCCATTATGTATGCACATTATATTTACTGACCTCACAAATTAATTTTCCATTATGACAGCAGTTCACGCCTTCGTAGGATCAACCTGTGTGTTGGAATTCTTTCTCTTCTTCTTCTCTAGTTTTCCCTGTTCATTTCTTTTTTTCCACTTCTTCCCTCCGTCTCTTCTTCCTCCATTTTTTCCTCCTCATCCTCAACCTTTTAGCTATTTCCCTGTTTCTCTTTCTCTCCATGAACCCAGACACCCTCTGCTCTCCTGGTCCCTTCTCTTTTTCTCTCTAAATTTCCTTTGCTCTCCTGTTTCTGTGCCATACTCACTTCTTTCCATTTATTGTTGTTGTACCTGGTCTGGTAGCTAACAGATTCGCCTAGACAGTAGTCCCCTTTCCTTCTTTACTATAGCGCTCTCGGTTTACTCCATTATTCAATGCTAGCTCAAGAAAGGTGCTTTCCTGTTTCTCTGCCACTCCCATCTACTATCTATTATTGTTGTACTAGGTTTGGTTGCTATCCTATAATAACTCATTAGCTCATGAATTATTCATGAACACATTATATCGTTGCCGGTCATGTGTATTATTGTATGGATAATTGAAATTTTCATGTTTAAGAATCATTGTATAGCTATACTTACAAAGACCATTATTATTGTAACTGAAGATAGATTGATGATGACGAGCACAGCTGTAGAGTTACCCTTTGAAGAAGTTGAACACTTTCTTATACCCACAAAATGCAGAACCAGTATAGGAGAATTAGGTAGTAGAATGGACTGCCTCATATAAACCATTCTATTTTTCTCATAAAGATAATTATGAATTTACTTAATAATTAAATTAGACCTTTTTGTCTCTGGAAATCTATTACTGCAATATTCTATTATCAATGATTAGATATTAAAGCCTGTTAACATTCACCAAAAATTGGGTTAGTACTACAAAAATGATGTCAAGCCTTCTCAAGCAAACTAGCCTGCTTTACCATCCCATGTCTGCCTGAAAGCATTTATTCTTTTAGACGCATTCTCTGATGATGCTTTACCAAATACTCAATAAAAACTTTTTTATTTCTAATTTGTCACCTTTGTCTGACCTGAGGATGGTTTACCAAACCCCTCAAAACTCCCTGATTACACCATTGTAATGTACACATGTGTATCACCGAAAGAAGCTACATTAGCCAAGTGGCTGTGAATATCATTATAATGCACACATCAACACTGTAATCCCTCCCCCAAGGTGCAGGTGGGTGGGATCACTGAAGTTGTCATCCTACTTCGATGTATGTTGAGCTGAATGCACTGTGCATGGTAACAACCTCAAGGAAGCACTGTAATTATATTATCTCTCAGAAAAGCATAAAAGAACAAGATAGCTAATTTTACATGGTTCTGAAAGAAAAAGATAGCCAATTTTATAATATGGTTCTGAGTGTTTTGCATGGTTATTTATGTTTATAAGAAATTTAAATGAGGCAACTACTTCAATTACTATTTTGTAGACAAACATTTTGCCACAATCATCTCATGAGATATTTTAAACCTAATAGTAATAATTCTTATCTCTGGGTAAAGCTAGATGGTGATTGCTTGTTTGTTCTCAACTATGTGCTGTGCATTTCAAATTTACTTACCTATTGGTTTACTAGAAGAAGTTCTTTGCCTACATTTTCGCCATATTAGTGCAGTAGATGCTGCGATTATGACTAGCATTGTTATCGCTCCAATCGATAGTGACAAGTTCAGAATAATAATAAATGATGTATTCTCTATCAATAATGAATCAGAACATTAATCACAATAAAACTTACTAAATGAATTATGGTTTTGTCGGATTACAAGAAATTAAACATTTTCTTTGAACAAGAAATCAGCTGTCACTTACTATATCAGCTTGTAATTTTTTCACAACGTTTTTCATATTTACTTACTCATATACTTCTGACAATATTTGTAGAAGCCAAGTTCTAAAGAATCTGGCTTTTGATTAAATGTTAAACTTAATAAACTAATTCAATTGTATGAAGTATTAAAATATAACTTGAAAATTTTTGGTATATTTAGCATTTATATAATGTGAGAACTTACTGGCAGCATTACCATTGGATTCAGAAGAAACTTGGTTTGGTTTTGACGTCAGATCCAACATAGTATTTGCTAGAGAGAGAGAGAGTATACATAACTGTGATATTGTATGAAGTGTTAAAAAACAATATATTGTGTGAAAGAACTTGCTGACATCATTACCAATGAATTCGGAAGAATCCGGGTTTGGTTTTGATGTCAGATTAAATATAGCTACTATCTGCTAGACAGAGAATATACATAAATATAACTTGAAAAATCTTTGGTATATTTAGCATTTATAGACTGTGGAGCATTTATATACTGTGAGAACTTACTGGCATCATTAAGATTGGATTCAGAAGAAACTGGGTTTAGTTTTGACGTCAGATCCAACATAGTATTTGCTAGAGAGAGAGAGAGAGAGTATTACATAACTGTGATATTGTATAAAGTGTTAAAAAGGATAAATGTCCAAGTCCAGTGCATTTAATGCACCGAAGTGGTGTATTGTGTGTGAGAACTTACTGGCATCATTACTTGTAGATTCAGAAGAACCTGGCTTTGGCTTTGATATCAAATTCACTACACCATCTGTAATCAACATATTTATTTATGTATCTTCATGCAATGCTAACCTTGCCGAAGAAAATGATAAGTTTAACCAGGTTTTTTTTTTTTTTGATAGCTACACTATAGCTTTTTATTTATTTACTGTTGTTGTTTTTTGCCATCACTCTATGAATAATCCTGGAAAAACCACTCACTTATAAAGTCTAGCATATACTTAATAATTCAGCGTTCGTCTGTATTTAATGTCAGTTGACCATGCAATTGATTTGTATATAATATGCTATATTGTATACCTTCAATATTGGTTGTTTGTGTAAAATAATATTTTCTGCAATGATTTTTATTCATAAGTTTAGACAAGAGCTTTAAGGACACAACAATTATAGTGGAAAGAACAGAGACTAATTTTCCTATGGTTTGTGTTCCAAAGTGCTTAGAAGTTCAAAATTTCACTTAGTGCATACAGATATTCTGCTGAGCTAGCAATTGCACTTACTTGAACTAGAGTGCAAGTGAAGACTCAAATGCATTCCAATGGACAACTCAGAGGCAGCAATATTTCCATTACTTACACTATCGGTTTTCATTAAGTAATTCCCAGAATCTGAATCAAAGCCGACAATTGGAATGGCACCTTCAGAAGGTATGATAACACCTACTACGGCTCCTTTCATAACTGATACATGGTCAGGTAACAACTCTTGATTACAATGTATGCTAGCCAGTGTTGAAATGGCCTGTATTGTGATTAGCTTTACACTACTAGGATTTATTACATATGTGTTAGTAGCCACATCTAGAGACCAGACTGCCACAGTCATAGACATCACAGATCCAGGCTTGACATACTTAGTGTAGTAGCAATAGTGCCATTGGGAAATATTTAGGAAGATTGCTGCTGGATATAGAGTGTTTAGATATGTTCCTCTGATACAATGAATAGCTTCAGCTGACGGAGGGTTATTTCCTATCCTGGATGCAGTAGTGGTCGTATCAGCTGCACACGTGCAATAGGTTATTAAAACTACAATTCTACATAACTAAACCTCAGTCACATCAAATGAAGTTTTTAGGTCATAGAAATTTTTGAATCAATAATTTTTGCTTAATGAAAAGTTATGTATTCTACAACATATAAACTTATACATGTTGGATTAGAAATTTCAATTCTATGAATAATTATTTCGTTTCATAATAAAATGCTTATGAATGTCAATTCTATGGTTCTAGCTTAATTTTTTTCCCCAATTATATCTAACAGAGTTTTTTTTGGCTCATTTCCAGTTATAATATGCTGGAAACACAACCAAATAATATGTTTTTGATTAGCTACTTTCTACTTACCTTGTTGAGCGTAGAGATGTATCATGGATATGCTCTCCACTCTGAAAGTGGAAACATTTACCACTGCTAGATTTGGAGATGAACACATTGATCTCACCATATTAGTAGTTTTATAAGTCAATGACTTTACAGAGGAGTCATACCCAATCACCTTTAAAGCACGTATATTGTATTTTTTTGGAGGTACATAGGCTGCTACTATATCATTTTCTTGAATTTGAAAATATTCTGTGATTTTAAGAGGTAAACTCATACACGTAAATACTTGAAGTGATTCTGAAATAATATTAATATTTTTCTGGCTGTTGGGTACTTCCAAGTATATGCTGTCATTTTGTCTGCGATACACTCTCACTGTTGCAGTAAGGGTTTCACCTATGCTCCTTTGGTTTCTAAAAAAGCAAAAGTTCCATCCAATAACAGTTCCACTACATTGTGATGGAGTCTGGAAGTTGAGAAACAGACTCCGCTGGCCATAATCTTTCAATTGTTGAGTTACGTCTGAGCCAAATACTGGACAGCTGCTATTTAGAGCTAAGGAAAAAAAAAACAGCAACAGAACTATGTCATACCTACTATCAACTGCCATTACATAATACATTAAAATGTCAGTAGGAACAATTGTTAGGATTCTCGCACCTGTGTTTTGGTACACTGTAATGGTATTATGTTACCTGGGGTACAAAATTAATAGCTTTGTAGTGTAGTAGATATCATAAGGTATTCAAAAGGTATGCAAATACCCCATTATAATATTGCTAGGAAAGATATTGTGATATTACAACAATGGCTAAGATATTATTATCAAATTTATGAAGTAGATTAACTCTATATTCTTTTATGGAATCTAAGACATGCAGTTGTTCAATATGCAATCTACATTTCTACAATTAGCACCTGTTTTTATGTGAGAATGTTTGATATGTATAATTCACTAGAATGCGAATGCATTCAATGATAATGCATAAACATGGAAAAAAGTTTTAACAACACATTATTGTAAATGACTTCATATAAGGTCAACATTCATTAGGAATATTTCTAGCTCCAATGGAATTATTTCATAAATCTCTCTCTAGTTGCTAAAGACTTTCATCAAACACTAGTTTGTAAGTGAACAAGCTGATTTATATAGAATTTCAGTTCCTTCACTATTTCTCTATGTCTATACAGTTGGTGTATTACAAGTCCGATCAATTATGCCTAACAGCAAACTAGCACACCATCAAGATGACACAAAGTTTGCCTTAATTGCACTTGTTTCAACATACTCACCATAATTAGGTATTACTGATAGCATCATAATCAAGTTAAATGAAATAAATTTTCCCATAGCTGGTAGCAGTTGCGTGGCACCAGAACTGATAATTGTAGTATAGCAGTGATGTAAGTAAAATCTATAAACAGAATACAAGAAGAGGATACATAATCCAAATATACAAAGGAAAAAGGAAATGACATCATATGATGCCACTTCCACTACTTGTGTTGTTTGTTCAGAAAATTTGTACCTTTTCTTTATGTTAGATAAAACGTCTTCACATCATGCAGCATGACTCTTTTTGCAGCAGTTTGAGCACAATACACAGAGTGATAATTGAAAAAAACTAATTAGGTAGCAAGAGGTTTTCCTTATTTCCAGTAAATAGAGACTAAATTGTAAGTTGAATGACTGGCTAGCATGAAGTCCAATGGAAATCTACCATAATGGAGGATGGCAATCGTTGTATATTTAGGTAAATCAATCTCTTAAAGATGTTGTTCATTGCAGACGGAATTAGTTGCTCGTATCGTGTAGGGATCACTTTTGCTAGGTAATTCTATGAAGAGCTTGTGATTGTAGTATTAATATAAGGGCAATAGCTTCTTGTAATGGCTGAATGGCCAGCTGTGTCGAGTGGACGTCTTACGATGAGACAAATGTGCTGTTGGCACTGTGATTGTTCATACAGGAGTGGATGACCCTGTTATCTCTGCTACTAAGTCTACTAAGTCTGACAAAATGGGAAACATCTGCCACCCTGTGGAAGGGCTTATGAAGCTAGTAGAGAGAGATGCCCAGATATTTTCTGTGGGTGTCACTCTGCCCACTGTTCCTACCAGGCTGGTCGAGTGGATCTAATTGGGAGAATTTGTGGACATGGGGAGCTATCCAATGATGCTCTTCTGGCCGAATTCTAAAGAAGTGCAGATTGAAAGGACCAGAAACCTTCTAAGTTAAGGTAAATCCAGCTTGTGGCAGTATGCAGGCTTGATATGCCACTCATCTGGAAAAGGCTTTTGCCTTGTGTGGACACATGGCCATGGTGATGTCTCGTCAGAACAGGATGCCGTCAGGCTGGTGGAAACGTTCTAATGTGTTTCTGAGGCAAGGAGGAGGAAAACTTCTTGCTGAACCAGTGCTTGTGCACACATGCCATGGTAGTGAATCCTGAGCCACTTTAGCATGCCACCTTTCTTATGCCCATGCTATTGGTCTATCAGAGACTCAAAAGAAAGAGGGTACAGGCCTGCTTCGCATGTCTAGTGAACAACGAACTTTCTAATTTCCTGCACTTTTCTATTATCATCCTTTAACACATGCCCACATGTATCATTTGGTTGACACCTAATAAAATTGATTGGAATGAAACTGAGTAATTTTAGTTAGCGAAGACAGCTCTTGAGATCAGCAGTTGCTGCTACTTCCAGTTTGCACTCTCCATCTTCCACAGCTCCTACCATGGCCATACCCACTTCTGCTGACATTTCTGCAGTCTTCAATCTCAAACTCCCACCTTTTTAGCCAGCTAACATGCTTGCCCAGGTAGAAGCACAGTTTGCTTGCAAGGGAATCAATTCCCAGGGCTCCAGATTCGATTATGTTGTCTTATCCTTGTCCCAGCGGAGCTGAGGTACTTGTTAATCAAGCTTCCTAGGGACAACACCTTATTCCACACTCGGGAAGCAACTCACTAAATGAACCGCTCTTTCAAAGCAACATGAGCTACAGGAACGTTTCACCACTGAAGAGTTGGGTGATCATAAGCCCAAGAATTTGATCACATGTCTAAACTAAGTATAATTTGACCCTCCTCTTCTAGTTGGTCTTCACACTTGCATAATGGTCCCTAATTGGAAACCATGTGGATATTTCCATGCACTGAATGTCACTGTACTGGATAAGTAACCAGTTCCACATCTGCAAGATTTTACAGCTACCCTACAAGGAGCTACAATCTTCTCACATATAGACCTGGTATATGAATATCATCAGATAAGCTTATTTCATTGAAAGATATCAGAATCTAGGTAGCGCAACTAGCAAATACTGTATATCAGAGGTGCAGTATATTGACCCAATGGATATTTGATATAATGTGTGACCTATTATTAGTAGAATACAGATGAACATCTTGTTGTCTGTTAATAGCATATGAACATGTGCAATGTAATCTTTGAATTTTAACTTTGCTACCATTCCAATTGTATATGGACACTAATCCAGCAGTAGCGATGTATGTTTCTTGGCCTCAAATGTTTGAATGACATTATGGTCGTGCTATACTAAATGAATTATTTTTTCGGTTAATGCTTAACCTTCCTTTAATCTTAAATAATCTTTTAGTCTTATGAACAACATAATGAAAATGTAATAATGTCTCTAATAATAGGAAATTTTTCTCTTTTTAACAGCCAATATTTTAAATTATAACTTAATCCGACGTTTCGACTTCTTGCCGAAGTCCTTTTCAGGGGTCAACTGAGGTCGAACTCTCCTTGGTGATATAATAACACAAAGTAAGCAGCAAGATTTCTGGAGGGCACGCTTACTGTATATTATGTCCTGGTGGGTGATTTGCATGCAGCATGGACAGCCAGCATCCTGGAAGCTCTAAACCTATGTCTCTATTAAACTTGTTGTTGTCAGGTGTCATCTGTATGTGTAGAGCTTCCTTGATCTTCAACTCACGATTCTTACTGGCTCTGTCTACAACTCTTACCTCTTCCCATTTAATGGGGTGATGCTGCTGCCAAGCATGTTCAGCAATGGCTGAAACTTTCTCATCGCCTCTCTTACAAGCATCCTGATGTTCTTTTACTGTCTGCTCAAGCCTTCTAGTTGTTTCACCTATGTATACTTTACCACAACTGCAGGGTATACTGTACACTATGGATGACTCTGTGGTAGTAGGTATAGTATCTTTGACTTTAGTAAGATGTGATCTTAGTGTCTTACCCGACTTCAATGTTGTTTTGATGTCAAAGTCTCTACACACTCTCTGAATGCTCTCACTCAATCCTGCTATGTACGGAATGGTAAGAATCAAACCTTTCTCTTGCTCAGTATTTGTGTGATCTTTAGAAGGTAACTCTTTAGAACCTGCCCTAATGGTTGCGTTGTCATAACCATTACTTTGAAGTACTTTGTGTATGTTTCTCTTCTTCCTTCAAGTTTTCACTCATATCAATTACCCTCCTAGCTCTCTGATACAAGGATCTCACTACTCTTCTCTTTACATGGTTAGGATGATGAGACTTAAAGTGAAGGTATCTATCTGTGTGTGTAGGTTTTCTGTCACAGTGGATGTAAGCATACTGTCACTCTCTCTCTTTAATAAGCAATCCAAAAAGGTAGCTTTTGTGGACACAAGTTAATTTTAATAGTTTTATCGAAGTAGCTCATATACATCATTATTTGACCAGAAGAGATTTGACCAGAAGAGTTCGGTTTAGCTTGTTTTCTGCCATATACACAGCAAGTAATATTCATTAATTAATAATGTGGTACTGAAACAAGGGAAAAAATTGCAAAATGAATTAAGAATTTTTGCATTTACCAGATAAAACTGCATGAATGAGAAATACTTTTAATTTAGAATGTTACATAAGTTAACTTTGAATATTATATAGCAGTGAGCCAGTTTATGAAGTGCATTTTCTTGTATCAGATGTTTGGCGCCAGTATTAAACTTCAGTGATTATATTGAGTTATGAAGATCACATGTATTGAGCTGATTCGTGAAATAAATTACAAGAAAATATAATTGCTGATACATTGTCACATGATTGCTGGTTTGCTGGACAAGGAGATAGTTAAGGCAGGTAACAAGGAAAGCTGGTATTAAGCAAGTTACAGCTTTTTTGTCAATCAGTTAATTGTTGTTTTGACACGATGTGACAGTTTTTTTTAATCAGTAAGGATATCAGTACTATTTGATAGATAAGAATTAAATAATGTTCTTGTTTAACATAATAAAGTTGCATCTATTTTAGTAACAAAATAACGTGATCGAAAACAGATTCTAGCTATATAGCTACTTGGAATTGATATGGTTAATGTATTTTTAAATCACATAGTCAAATAGTGATTCATAAGATGCCTCATCTATGTCTGCTTGTATTGGAGTAGCTGATGATGTTGTTCCAGAATTGTTTTCTTGAAGTGGTAGTACATCGTAAGAATTTGGAGAAAGTTCTATATCATCGAGCTGAATAATATGTATATCATTTTCTACAAAGAGACAGGTAGGAAAGTCAGATACTGGATTGGAATATCATGAAATATAATACTTGGATTAGGACAAGTGGTAGTTGCATCTAAAATAAACCACATGCTCTGGACGTGTTATTGTAGCTAGTTGTATACAGTTTGTATTTCGGCTACCATTTACCATATGTAACAACACATGCACATGAGGATACTATCATGTATGTTTTGGATAAGCATGCAACTACAATGACACTGTATACTATCACTGTTCTTATGAGATGTAAAGTGATAGTTAACCCTTAATATTACACACCTCAATGCTGGCACTTTAAGATTATGGTATGATTTGAGCAGGTATAATTACTGCATATTTATTGAGAGGCACATAGCAATAAACCTCACAAACATGGGTGCTGCTAGGGGAAAAGGAAACGAAAAAAATGGGGAGAATTCAATTTAAGCATGTCAATTATGTTGTCGACCATTTCTGCCATGCCAACCAAAGTGATACAAAAACTGCTGCGATCAAATTCTCTGTATCCGATATGGTAGGTGCACCTCTGAGCACAAATTGCATTATTTCTCAATTTTACATGTTTCTGAGTGCTTTGCATGGTTTGTCAAGTTTATGTTATTATAAGTCCAAAAATTGTAGCTTAGAAACAGAATCACTTATTTATATGAATTAGTAATTATGGTTTTTACAGAGGTTTGTGTTAATTGCTACTGTCCTAGCATTAAATGGGGCTCACATGGTTGAATTAATACATTTGGTTGCGGGTTACATATTCACACACCTACTGTTTTAGTAGAAGAAACCCTTTGCCTACATTTCCACCACATTAGTACAGTAGATGCTGCTATTATGGTTAGCATAGTCATCACTCCAATTGATAGTGACAAAATCGAAATCATTATTAATGATGTGTCATCTAGAAAATAATGAATCAGAATATTCATAACAATAAAATTAACTAAACAATTAAAAAAACACAACTTTATAAACTGTCTTGTCAGATTACAAGAACTTAGCATGACATTTTCTATAGACAATAAAGAAGTTGTCACAGATATCAATTTGTAATGTTTTTCTATATTTAACCCTTAACCCACATGTACATGAGGGTTATAATTGTCTCTTCGTCATTCATTCGGTTGATCTTGAAGATGACAAACTTATGCCTTTAAAATAAGAGGAACTCAGACTAGAGGACAATTAAGTACCCTTAATATGCCACTTTTTTAATTCGGTTTAGTTAAAGAATATGGCAGAAACTGTGATGAACGCTATTATATGTCATGCCCATAGTCTATTCATTCGTTTACTAGTCATTCAGAATCACACGTGCTAACATGAGCATACTTTTTTTACCTCTCCAGTGCCAATCTTATCATGTGATCTTATGTTAAGAAAGTTACTGTTGTTGCTGGAAGTGTGATTCTTTTGTCAACTTTATGCATGCTGCCTGCTTTTGATAAATTGTGCCTTAAGTGTTTATGTAATGTGTATGCCAGAAAAGATCAAATTATTTCTGTGGTTACCGCACATAGACCCATTGGTAGCTGAAAAGTGACATCAGTGATATACCTACTCACTAAGACTAGTTATCCTAACTAAAGTCATGTTATCCTAACTAAAGTCATAACTAGCATCATTACACACTAACTAGATACTTTGAAATTGTTATTCATAGAGCAAAACAATTATTGTTATAAGCTGAAAATACATAAATTTTCTTTACATCATTAGCATACTACTGAACAAACTAATTTGTGCTGAAGGATTGTACACTTTTAGTGCTCTAGTTTTTTATATTAATTACGCATACCACTTACTGGTTAAATATTTAGTAGATTCAGGAGAGTCTGGCTTTTGATTAGATGCTGAATGTAATAAATCATCATCTGTAAAGGAAATCAACACGAATATCTAAACAAGTTTGATAATATAAACAATTAAAATGTGACTTCAAAGCTTTGGCATTTTATATGTGTGAACTTACTGACAACAGATTCAGAAGAATCTGGGTTTGTTTTTGATATAATATAAACTAGTGATGTGCTTGTACTCAAATGGCGAGCGAGCCTGCATAGTTAGGTACACAAAACTGCAGTATTGCTACCACATAATTTATATTAAGCTTAGTTCATTTAAAAACAGTAGTATAATAGCAGTTGACCATTAATTTTAGCATAGAAATACAAAATTACTCTCTTACATTAGTAATGGTAACCTCCGTAGTCTCAAACTTAAGCCATTGTGACTACCTCAATTACCAGTAACTCTTGAACAAGCTCTCAGCTACAAAAAAAATAAAATAGGCCAGTTTTATTTTTGTAATTCAGACAACAAATATGGAGTTACTACTTACTTAAATTTCCTGAGTATTGGTAGTATCAAATTGAAGGCATTCTGACTATCTGAATTACTGATAATTCTTGACAACAAGCTCAAAACTTACAAAAACAAAAGACCCTAATTATAGCAGTCAAATACAAAAATTACCTTCTTACCTCACATTTTTGAGTAGTGGTAAATTCTGTAGTATCAAATTGAAGCCATTCTGACCATCTAGTCACTCTTGACAACATGTTGTCAGATACAAAAAAGAATGGCCAGAGTTATTTTGGTAATTTTAGCTAACAAATATAGTATTTACCGCTCAAAATTGTGAGAGAATTCCTATATACCAAAATGCTTTTTTTTCAAGTCACAAACAGTTGCTGCAACCAGTTACTAAGGCATTGAAGACCCTTTACCAGACTTGATTTTCAAAATTATCCCCATTTTGCGGAGGCTACGAAGTGCTCTACATTAACAGCTGGTGAACAAGCTGGCAGCTCTACAAAAAAAAAAAACATAGCCAGAGTTATTTTTGTAATTTTAGCTAACAAATATGGAACTAGTACTTACCTCAGCTTCTCCCAAGTAATGGTGACTTCCTTGGTTTTAATATGTAGCTACTGTGGCTACCTGACAATCAATTTATGTTTGGTAAAGGGTTTCAATGCCATAGTAATCGTTTGCAGTAAGACTTTTGGGACTTCAAAAACAAGCATTTCGAAGGTATTATCTCACAATTTGGAGCCCAAGTTTCAAGTAAGACTTGGTTAAAGCTGTAATATCAGAAGAAAGTGGGGTCAAGCCTAAAAAGTTGTGTTTTTAGGATAAAAACGGAACCCGCGCGCGCATTTAAAGGGGATACGTTTCATCCATATACATTATAACCTATACCGGATTTTGCAGTGTCCACCCCTATTACGGTCTCGTTCGCTCCGCTCCCTCGCCAACTAGTGATGTGCTTCAACACAAATGGCAGCGAGCCTGCTTAGTTAGGTAACATAAAACTACAGTATAGCTTAGTTCCTGCAAAACATTATAATAGCAGTTGACCTTTTATTTCAGCAAACAAATACAAAATTACTCTTACCTGATTAATGGTAACTTCTGTAGTATCAAACATCAGCCATTCTGACAACCTCAATTACCAGTAACTCTTGAACAAGTTCTCAGCTACGATAAACAAACAAATATCCTTTGACAACAAGAAAGTTTGTGGGACAATTCCTGCGGAATGCTTGTTTTTCATGTCACAAATGTTATTGCGACTGGTTACTATGGGATTGAAAACCCTTTACCAGAAGTAAATTCAAAACCTCGCCTTTTTTAATTGGAGATGCTAAGTGCCCCTTGTTGGTTGTCAAGAGCCACTGGTTGTCAAGAGCCATTGGTAGTCAGATTGGCTTACTAAGGAAGCTATCACTACTTGGGGGAAGCTGCAGTAAGTAGTAATTTCATATTTGTTAGCTAAAATTACATTTTGACCTTTCTTTTTTGTAGGTGACAGCTTGTTGTCAATAGTGACTGGTAAATTTCAGCCAGTCAGAATTGCGTAAATTTCATACTACAGAATTTAGCACTACTCAAAAAATGAGTAAGAAAGTAATTTTGTATTTGTTTGCTAAAATTAATGATCTTTTGATTTTGTAGCTGAGAGCATGTCAAGAATTGCCATTAATTCAGATAGTCAGAATAGCTTAAATTTGATACTACAGATGTTACTAATACTCAATAAAGTGAGGTAAGTAATAACTCCGTATTTGTTGTCTGAATTACAAAAATAACACTGGCCTATTTTTTATTGCAGCTGATAGCTTGTTCAAGAGTTATTGGTATTTGAGGTAGTCAGAATGGCTGATGTTTGATACTTATACAGAAGTTACTATTACTCAAGTATGAGAGTAAGATTGTATTTGTTTGCCTACAATAAATGGTAATAACTACTATTGTACAGTTTTTCATGAACTAAGCTAAAATATTAATTGTGTAGTAACAATACTTGTTCAAGCTTCAATCGAGGCCTAACCCTAAGACATAACTCTCATACACATTCATACTAATGATGTGCTTGAGCACAAATGGCGAGCGAGCCTAAAGACTATACTATTTTTATATGAATGATTTTGACTTCTAACACTGAAGCTACTGAAAATAAGGTCCAGTTTTTTAATTTCGCATACAGGGTAAAGGGATCAGTGCCATAGTAACAACTCTCTGCAACTGCTTGAATTGAAGGAAAAAAACAACAACAAAACAATACACGTTATTTAAAAGTTTTCTTTGTGATATTCTTTAGCTAAGTAGTGGTTGTAACACACAATGCTTTGACACAACTGGACATACACCTACACAGACTTACCTTCGCAGTAGTCTAGTGGACAATGTATTTTCAAGTAAATACTGTTGCGCACGGCTTATAACCATGACAAAGAGCGCATTGACTTACCACCGCCACTAACTCGAATAGAAATGGAAATCCCTTAAGTTTTCAAGTTTTAACTGCACCCGCAAAAGAATTCAAAACGGTAAACAATTCAATTTCTAGTATGATACGGGTACTGATCGATAAACCAGAGGATTCTGTTTAGTGTAATTTGGGACGGGGTCGACCACATAACTAACACAAAAATGCGAGGGTCAAAGTACAAAATAACATACGTATGTCCATACATATATACAAACATCCCCGATTTTCATTTTTACCCCTGTAAGTGTCTCGCTCGCTACGCTCGCTCGCCAATTATCATCATTGTACATAAGAAACTATTCTGACTACCAGAGGCTCTTGACAACCAACAAGCGGCACTTAGAAGCTCCAAATAATGGCAAATTTTTTAATTACGCATATACAGAAAAGACGATTCCATGCCATAGTAACAACTCCCACAACTGTTTGGATGAAAGTAAAACAAATTAAAGCAAGTAACATTTTCTTTGTGGTATTCATAATAGTAGCTGTAACAACTCACAATAATTTCACACAACTGGACATACCCACACCAGTAATGAATATTCAAGTAAATATGGTTGCGTAGGGCTTATAACTATGACAAATAGTGCATTAACTTACCACCACCACTAACTCAAATAGAAATGGTACTCTGGCAAGTTTTTGAGTTCAAACTGTACCCGCAAAGAATTCAAAGCGGAAAATAATTCAATTTCATGGATGATACGGGTAAAGAATGCTAAACGGGAGGATTGGAGTCTGGGACGGGGTCGAACACCGAGCTAACACAAAAATATGTGAGGTTCAAAGTCCCCACACATTATAAACTAGTGGTGTGCATGAGCACAAATATCGAGCGAGCCTGCCTAGTTAGGTAACATATTAAACTATAGTATTGTAGGGGTTTGTTTGGATAAATGGTAGTCAGGCAGGAGGTGAATGGGAGTAGTTATCTCTGACCTTCAGAATCCTCCTTGATATCCCAACTAAACAATTACCCACTATAGTACCAAGATAGATAACACAATGAGTTTTAGATACTAATACTAAAAGGTAACTACAGAAACTAAAACAATGTTGTTAGGAGTAGTGAGCATGTCAGCCGTTAGGCATGTTAACCCCTAGGCTATATAATGGGCAGCTGCCCCTGACCTACAGGAAACAGTGTGTAAAGAAGCTACCACTACTCAGGCAAAGCTGAGATAAGTAGTAATTCCATATTATTTTTGACTAAAGTTACAAAATTAAATCTGGCCTATTTTCTTTGTAGCTGAGAGCTTGTTCAAGAGTTATTGGTAATAGAAGTAGTCACAATAATTGGCATTACTTTCCTTTATGCCTTAAATTGTAATCTTTACAAGATATAAATTTTCTGCTATGATTCTTCAGCTTCACTATTTCACTATTTATCTTTTACTCACTGCCTGAAAAGTGTCCATTGACAAACAAAACAAAATCGTAAATTAGTGTATAATGTGTTGATAACTAGTTTGTTAACCTCTACAGCCTTGTAAATTTTTGTTAACTCTAATTACCAAAACAGTTTACGGACTTTGTTGTGGTTGTAAATGGACTCTTTTCACCCTTTGTAAGAGCTAGAAAATAAAAAAAATTAGTGTAAGAAAAGTACGAGATTGGGGAATTCAAACTAAAAGACAAATTATACTGAAAATCTTAACACTAGTACTTACTTGAACTAGAGTACAAGTGAAGACTCAAATGCAATCCATTGGACAACTCAGAGGCAGCAATATTTCCATTAGTTACACTATTGGTTTTCTTTAAGTAATTCTCAGAATCTGATGAATCATAGCCAACAACTGGGATGGCACCTTTAGAAGGTATGATAACACCTACTACGGCTCCTTTCATAACTGATACATGGTCGGTTAACAACTCTTGATTGCAATGTATGCTAGCCAGTGTTGAGATGGCCTGTATTGTGATTAGCTTTACACTACTAGGATTTATTATATAAGTATCAGTGGCTACATCTAGAGACCAGACTGCCACAGTCATAGACAGCATGGATCCAGGCTTAGCATATTTAGTGTAGTAGCAATAGTGCCATTGGGAAATATTTAGGGAGAATGCTGCTGGATATAGAGTGTTTAGATATGTTCCACTGTTATAAAGAAATGCTTTAGCTGAAGGTTGGTTGTTTCCAATTCTTGATGCAATATTATTGGTCATGTCAGCTACAAACATTAAATGATTACAATTAGATGTATTCTCTCTCTCTCTCTCTTTCACAGGCTTCTTTTTTTAACAACACAGAATAAAAAAAAAAAGAAAAAAGAAAAAGAAAATAGGTTTGGTTGTCATGAGAAATGAACCTAGGACCATATACTTGATTCACAAGCGCTCTGCTACTGAGATATGACAACCAGCCAGCAACCACCAAACACTTTAATTCTGTACTTATACTGCTATGCTACAGTGTCACTTTCAACAAAACAAAGGTGTTTTTTTTTTCCAAATAATCTTTCTATTGTGGAATATTTTACTCTGCTAATATTTATCACTTCACAATTTCTTTCTCAGCGTTCGTTTAATCATTAGATATATTCACTCACTTTCACTTTTTTTTTCATTTAAACAATACAGAATAAAAAAAAAAAAGTTTGGCTGTCAATTGTGTGCAAACTTCAATGTAATCACACAATAATAGATTAATTAATAATTTTTGCTTGCTTGATGCGAATTTCAGTTTTAGTTTATAGAAAATTTGCACAAACTATTATTCTTTCATGCTTACAGTATTAATTGCGAGAGTCCAATATTTAAACATAAATATTTGATTATACACTCAACTTGAGATAAACTATTTGGTTGTCACCATAGGAAATAATTCATTTAACATACCCACTTTTGTACTTACCAAGTTGAGCATTAAGATGTATCAGAGAAGTTTCCTGCAGGTTAAAATTAGAAATATTTATTACTGCTAACTTTCCGGATGAGCACTCTGAATTCAGCTTACTACTTCGGTATGTTATAGATTTTACAGACGAGTCAAACCCAATCACCTTTAAAGCATGTTGTTTACTCTGTCCTTTTGAAGGTACACATGCTGCCACTATATCATTTTCTTGAATTTGAAAATATTCTCTTGATTCTAGAGACAGACTCATGCATGTAAATTTTTTAAATGTGTCGGAATGAAATTTTATTTCTTTCCGGCTGTTTGGTACTTCCAAATATATACTATCATTGTGTCTGCGATAAACTCTGAAGGTTGAAGTTAATGTTGAACCAAGGCTCCTTTGTAATCTGTAAAAACAAAAGTTCCAAGCAATAACTGTCCCATTACATTGTGATGGAGTTTGGAAGTTGAGGAAAAGTCTTCTATTGCCCAAATTTTTCAATGGTTGAATTTTATCTGTGCCAAATACAGGACAGTCCCCACTTTTTCCTAATAGAATAAATAAGCAATATCTAATAAAGTTTGCATCTTTTTTTTTTTAAAGAAGCTGTACTACATAGTGCTAGGGCTAGCACTAAGGCATGCTACCATAGACTCATGCGTTGTTAGGGGCTATAGATTTCACATGTGTGAAGTCTGAAGTCTATAGTCTCGCTGGCCAGACTCTTTACCAACACAAGTGGGGAAAGGGTCTGGTCAAACTCGATTGACTTTTTGTTCACCGTAATCCACGAAAATTGTGGATGACATGCGCAATGCCTACATCATCACTTGTGCCGCCTACGCTTGTATAAGTATTCTCATTGTAAATTAGAACTAGATGTTTAGCCTCCTATGCTGTAAGCACACCGTTGACGCTCGCCCGTAAAATTATTGCTGATGGTGTGGAACAATCTCGAGTACCGAGTTTGACCAGACCCTTACTTCGCTTGCATCCGTTTAATTTTACTGAACTCCATTACAGTCAACGATACTTTCCAAACTATGCGTCACAAAAATTGGTCAGGCCTTGGCCTGACTGGCCTGACCAGTTCATATGCTCCTGGTTAAATGTACTGGCTTACAGGATTAGTTAAAGAAACAAATAAAAAAAATTAAGAAAAACTTTAGGAAAGAACATTCCTTCAAAATAGCATCATTACAATGACTACTGTAGAGGTTAATTATAAACTCATTTAAGATTTTTTGTGTTGTCAATCGCCTATTTTCAAGTCAATCACAAGAAGTTTTATAATTTCCAGAGGTGTCCATTCAATGATACACTCGACACATTGTTGCATTTCTATAATTAGCACCCATTTTATGTGTGAAAAAGCTTCATACTGTTATATAATTCACAAGAATGACATTTTTGGTATAATACTTGTTGGAAAGAAAATGCAACAAGATTATGATAAATGGTTTTACATACAAAATCACTACTATTATAAATTATTAATGTCTATAGTTGTATTTATCAATTCAGACATTTTCATGCTTCAAAGTGTGCCACTTGTAAATATTTTCCATGAAAACTGATATTCTTGAGGAGATTTTCATCAAATTCATTACGTAAGTGAACAACAATCACAGGACGAAAAGTAAATTTCCTATATCTCTAATTGAAGGATAGTTCACCATTATTTGATGTTTGCTTATGAAAATAGTTCCAAACTGAATTTGAAGCTATCCTCATAAGGAAGGCTTTTATATTTAAGATATTATCAAGTCAATTGTAGGGAAACACACTTCTACAAGATACCATATTTCAACAAAGTACCTTTGCTAACACTTATTATAGTCAAGAAATAAAATATCTGTGCCACAGCTATGAATGCAAATTGTATCAACTTACCCAGAAGAGGTATTATTGATAACATTAAAATAAAGTTAAAATAGATGAAGTTCCTCATAGCTTGTAGCAGTTCTAGGACAATAAAACTGATAGTAGGGCACAGATTAAGTACAATATGTGTACAGTACAGGGATAGGCAAGTGCTACCAAGTAAAGGAAATTTTATCGATGATAACATATGATGTCACTTCCTCCATTACTGCTGCATTTAGCAGTGCACTCATCTTAGTGCCTGCCTTTTTTTTGTCGTTATGTGAAAGAACTAATCCAAAATGAATTAAATTAAGTAGGAGTTTCTTCCTTCAAGAGATAAATAAAACTCCGTCTTCTTTGAAATCCACTGTTGAGTCAATAAAAAAGACTATCATAGCAAGCCAACTTACATAAGCCTTCTTAAAAAATGACTAAGTGATCTGGCAGTAAGAGGTATGCAATTGATTCAACAATTATTTTTAAGCTACATTATGTCACCAGATTATTCTATTTGTGATAATATTGTATGACAGAGACAACAATCTGAGATACTTATGTGGCTGGACAGATTATGTGGCGGGACAGACTATGTGGCTGGGTGAATTATGTGACTGTACGGACTATTTAGTTGGCAAACTATGTGGCTGGGTAAATTATGTGGCTGGACAGACTATGTGGCTGGGCGGAATATGTGGCTGGGCAGACCATGTGGCTGGGCGGACAATGTAGCTTGACGTACTATGTACGTGGCTGGACGGACTTTGTGGCCGGGCAGACTATGTGGCTGGGCGGACTATGTGGCTGGGCGGACTGTGTGGTGGGTGAACTATGTGGCTGTGCAGACTATGTAGTTGGGCGAACTATGTGGCTGGGTAGACTATGTGGCTGGACAGATTATGTGGCTAGGTAGACTATGCACGGAGCACAACAGAAAACTTGGCTCATGCAAGTCAGGAGCATACTCTAATTTGTGTCATACCGGATTTGCGAGGAACTCTCCAACTTCTCCAGCCTGTTCCTAACACTTCTTTGCAGAAGTCTGTGGGGAAGCCTAGCAGTCAGAAACTTCGCGTAATGGTGGGGATGTCCTGTGGGATGGTCTACTGAGTGGCTGGCTCTGGAGTTATGAATAGAAATGATCTCAGGTGTTGTCCAAGGGGTGGACCTCTTTCTCCAAGATGTTGAGGACTGCAAATGGAAGCTAAATTCTAAAGAATCTGGCTTTTCATTAATGAACTAATTCAAATTATATGAAGTATTAAAATATAACTTGGAAAATCTTTGGTATATTTAGCATTTATATAATGTGAGAACTTACTGGCAGCATTACCATTGGATTCAGAAGAAACTGGGTTTAGTTTTGACGTCAGATCTAATACAGTATCTGCTAGAGAGAGAGTATACATAACTGTGATAATGTATGAAGTGTTAAAAAGGATTTGAGTGCATTTTATCCACTAAAGCGTTTGTAACAATACAATGTGTGAGAGAACTTACTGGCATCATTGCCAATGAATTTGGAAGAATCCAGGTTTTGTTTTGATGTCAGATTAAATATACTATCCAATTGACAGAGAAAATACATAACGGTGATATTATATAAAGTGTTAAAAAGGATAAATGTCCAGGTCCAGTGCATTTAATGCGCCGAAGTGGTGTATTGTGGGAGAGAACTTACTGGAATTATTACTCGCAAATTCAGAAGAACCTGGCTTTGGCATTGATATCAAAATTCACTACACCATCTGTAATGAAGAAAAATACATTACCATTTTTTTTTCTTATTTATTGTTGTTGCTGTTTTTTGCCATCACTCTATGAATAATCCTGGTAAAATCACTGCTACTTCACTTATAAAGTCTAGCATATACTTAATAATTTAGCGTTCATCTGTATTTTAATGTTAGTTTACCACATGATTGATTTGTATATTAATATGCTATCTTATTATACCTTCAATATCGGTTGTTTGTGTAAAACAATATTTTCTGTAATGATTTTTATTCATAAGTTTAGCAAGAACTTTACGGAACACAACAATTGTAGTGGAAGAACAGAGACTAATTTTCCTCTGGTTTGTGTTCCAAAGTGTTTAGAAATTCAAAATTTCACTTAGTGAATAGAGATATTTTGCTGAGCTAGCCATTGTACTTACTTGTGAAGACTCAAATGCTTTCCAATGGACAACTCAGAGGCAGCAATATTTCCATTACTTACATTATTGGTTTTCAATAAGTAATTCCCAGAATCTGAATCAAAGCCGACAATTGGAATGAAAGTAATGCTAACATCTACTATGGCTCCTTCATAGCTGATACATGGTCAGTTAACAACTCTTGATTGAAATGTATGGTAGCCAGTGTTGAGATGGCCTGTATTGTGATTACCTTTACACTACTAGGATTTATTACATATGTTTTAGTAGCCACATCTAGAGACCAGACTGCCACCATCATAGACATCACAGATCCAGGCTTGACATATTTAGTGTAGTAGCAATAGTGCCATTGGGAAATATTTAGGGAGAATGCTGCTGGATATAGAGTGTTTAGATATGTTCCTCTGATATAATGAATAGCTTCAGCTGAAGGATTGTTATTTCCTATCCTGAATGCAGTAGTGGTCATATCAGCTGCTCACATGCAATAGGTTATTAAAACTACAATTCTACATAGCTAAACCTCAGTCACATTAAATGAAGTCATAGAAATTTTTGAAACAATAATTTTTGCTTACTGAAAAGTGAATATCAGTTTATGTATTCTACAACATATATACTTATACATGTTGGGTTTGTGGTAAGGGCTCAGCAGGATCTGACAACTCCCACAGAGATTTACGGCTAACTCTTTGAGACATGTTTTGTGTCAAGAACGTGATTGCCAATTGTTCATTTTATGTCACTCAGAGACAGTAGCTATGTGTTTGTGTCAAACATGTAATTGTCAGTTGTTGTTTTGTGTCATTGTTGTTGGGCACTTCCATTAGGGCCTCTGCACCTGTTAGAATATAGGGAAGGTGCAGGCCATCATAGTCAGTCAGTCATTTTTTTGTATTATTCTTGAAGTCTGCATAAGATTTAATAACTCTTTGTGCAAGCGGATAATAAACTGTCCGTGTGAGTCTGACTAGTAGAATTCAAGTGTCGTACTGGATAGAACGAACAGCCATTTTGCTGAAGTGCTGCTGGCAATTTGTATAGTAGTTGTCTGTACCTAGTGTCTTTGGGTTATATATAGATTTTTTTTCTTTCTTCATTCCATTGTTGTCATTGTCATTATTTTATTTACCTCCTGTCATCTCAGGTTAATAGTTTGTTATTATGAGTGCTAGTGACGCTTCAGGTGATAAGGGCGTTCGGACAGATCCTCCTTACAGCAGAAGAAAGCAGAAGACAAGACCTAAAACTGTAGCTGCAGCAGCTTCTGGTCAATCCTCTGGTGACTTTACACTACTTTTTCAACAGATGATGTCTGCCCAGCAAGCAGCATTTGAATTTGGAAAGTAGAGAAGCAGAGTTAAAGTTAAGGAGGAAAATGGAGGCTGAAAGGCGGGAACATGAGCTTCAGATTCTCCAACTCCAGAAAGACCTGCAGATGGCTGCTTTCACACATCAAGAAGAAATGTGCAGAGCATCAAAACAGCCAGGTGACGAGAAGGGTTGGTCAACTTGATTATAAAATTGGTGTTTGTGGTAACCCGAAGAAGAAGAACGGGTCGTTCATGTCATTCATATTAATAGCCTTAAGCCATGGAGGGAGGAGGAAGCCTCAGTGTATCGCATTGTTGTTGCAACTGAGGATGATGATTCTGTGGTGTGTAAACCCAAATTTAACCTTGTGCCACGTGTTCTCTCCCCAGAGCAGCAGATCAGAGTGCAGGCAGTATTGGATGAGTTCCAGTGGGTCTTCTCTCTCAACCCTGGTCTCTCCAAGACTGGCCAGCACCGCATCAAGACTGAGTCAGAGGTGCCTGTATTTTCTAGGCCATGTAGGCTCAGTCCACAATGGCGAGACCCAGTCAAGAAAGAGATTGAAGACCTTTTACAATTGGGCGCGATTGAAATATCTGACAGTTCTTGGTCTAGCCCTGTTGTTCCTGTGAAGAAAAAGAATGGGGGATTGAGGATGTGCATTGACTTTAGACGACTCAATGCAGTAACCACAGGAGATCCATTCTATATGTCCTTGGTTGAAGAAATACTTGATCAACTGGGAGAAGCGTCCTTTTTGTCCAAAATTGATCTGTGTTGGTTTCTATCAAATTGAAATAGATCCAAAAGATGCTCACAAAACTGCCTTTGTCACACCTTGGGGTAAGTATCAGTTTTGTAGAATGCCATTTTGGCTCCGGAATGCACCTGCTACATTCCAGCAAACAATGGTGGGTGTACTCAGTGGTCAAGAGAGCTGGTCTTCTCCATATCGATGATATTGTTGTGTTTAGTGGGTATTTCAGTGAGCACTTAAGACATCGAGTATATTGAGGGCACTAGAGGAGAATGGTTTGAAGGTGAAGCAGGAAAAGTGTGTGTGGATGGCTGAGGAATTGGAATTCATTGCCAACTTTGCCACAAATGCCAAACCTCATTTCTGTTACTAAAAAGTGTATGCCTCGCAATGTTGTTTGGTCATTAGTTATGTTATTATCATTTGAATGCTTAAAGTCATCTTTGTGTGATCATGTTAAACTCACCATACCTGTTTCTAATGATGTATTTATTCTATGTACTGATGCATCATCTGTTGGTGTTGGTAGTGTGTTATCTGTTGTCAGACACTATGTAGAGTTGCCAGTGGCCTTTTACTCTCGACAGCTCCTGGATAGAGAGTCTCGATATTCAGCCACAGAATTGGAGGGGCTGGCTGTTGTTGAGTCAGTGCATCATTTTGCTCCCCGATTTCGGTAGTATCTTCTGCCACCAGGAGTTGTCAGATGAAAGCCGGACCAGGACAGCGCTTCCCTTTCCCTTACTGTCAGGTCTCTACTAATTGCCAAAGTATCTAGCTACCCTGAAACATGCAGAGGTACCCTCAAGTTAGTTAGAGGTTCACGAACAATCCAACACTTATCACACTCAGACAGAACACAACAAAAAAGAGGCCCAGCCAGAGTATATATAAGCAGGCATGTCTGCATGGCATACATTAACCACAAAGTGACACAAACTAAACATAGAAAGATGTAACAACACGTTTCTTCTCATAACAACAATAGCTTAATTAATGCACATACATTCACAAATACCACACAGTCTTGCTCTACATGTTACTTGAGATGGGCGGCCCCACAATCATACACGTAAATACTTGAAGGATATGCTGTAATTTTGTCTGTGATACACTCTCACTGTTGCAGTAAGAGCTTCACCTATGCTCCTTTGGCTTCTAAAAAAGCAAAATTTCCATCCAATAACAGTTCCACTACATTGTGATGGAGTCTGGAAGTTGAGAAACAGACTCCACTGGCCATAATCTTTCAATTGTTGAGAAGTAGGAAAAATGTTAGAATTCTTGGACCTGTGTTTTGGTATACTGTAGAGTTATGTTAGCTTGGGGTACAAAATATTTATAGCTTTGTAGTGTAGTAAATATCATAAGGTATTCAAAAGGTATGCAAATACACCATAATATTGCTAGGAAAGATATTAGTGATAATTATTTTCATTTATGGTTATTATAACTATGGCTAAAATTTATTAAATTTATTTCTAAGAATTACAGTTATGGAATCATTGTCTATGATATACAGTTATTCAATCTGCATTTCTACAATTCGCACCTATTATTATGCGACAATGTATATATCACAAGAATGTGAATGCACTCAAATGCATAATAATGGAAAAAAGATTTAACAAAGCAATAATATTATAAATGACTATATAATAATATGGTTGTGATTCATTAGGAATATTTTTTGCTTCAATGGAATTATTTCATAAATCTCTCTCTAGTTGCTAAAGACTTTTAATCAAACACTAGTTTGTAAGTGAACAAGCTGGTTTATATAGTTACAGTTTCTTAAAAGAAAGAAATTTTCCCATTTCTGGTAGCAGTTGTATGACACCAAAACTGGATAATTGTAGTAAAGCAGTGATGTTAATACATTCTATAAGTAGAATACAAGAAGATATATAAATCTAAATAATACAAAGGAAAAAGGAAGTGACATCAGATGATGTCACTTCCACTACTTGTGTTGCTTGTTTAGAAAACTTGCACCTTTTCTTTTTGTTAGATAAAATGTCTTCATATCATGCAACATGACTCTTTTTGCAGCAGTTTGAGCACAATACACAGAGTGGTAATTGGAAAAACTTATTAGGTAGCAAGAGGTTTTCCTTCTTTACAGTGAATGGTGAATAAATTGTAAGTTGAACGACTAGCTAGTATGAAGTCCTATGGAAATCCACTATATATCCACGCATATTTAGTTAAACATATAGTGTTGTCCATCACATCGAGATAACTAGCCCACCTGTGTTTTCCCTCACCCGACATCTTGCATCTGAACTTCTACGAATTGCTCGTCAAGAATTTTACTACATGTCGGAACTTAGTATAATTCACCCCTCCTCTTCTAGTTGGTATTCACACTTACATTATGGTCCCTAAACGTACTCCATGGGATTGGAAACCATGTGGATATTTCCATGCACTGAACGTCACTCTACTGGATAAGTACCCAGTTCCACATCTGCAAGATTTTACAGCTACCCTGCAAGGAGGTACAATCTTCTCACATTATAGACCTGGTATATGTATATCATGAGATAAGCTTATTTCATAATTGAAAGATATCAGAGTTTAGATAACACAGTTAGCAAATACTATTATATCATGAGGTGCAGTATATTGACCCAATGTATATTTGATATAATGTGTGACCTATTATTAGTAGAATATAGATGAACATCTTGTTGTATATTAATAGTATAATATGGACTTATGTGTGGTATATTAGTAGCATATGAACATGTGCAATGTAATCTTTGAATTTTAACTTTGCTACCATTCCAATTGTGTATGGGCACTAATCCAGCAGTGGTGATGTATGTTTCTTGGCCTCTAATGTTTGAATGACATTATAGTCGTGCTATATTAAAATAATTATTTTTTCGGTTAATGCTTAACCTTACTTTAATGTTAAGTATAGTGTTTAGTCTTATGAACGACATAATGCAAATGTAATAATGTCTTTAATGCTATCTGATAGTTTTTTGTGGACACAAGTTAATTTTAATAGTTTTATCAAAGTAGCTCATAATTGTTAGACCAGAAGAGTTTGGTTTAGCTTGTTTCCACCACATACACAGCAAGTCGTATGCATTAATTAATAATGTGGTGCTGAAACAAGGGAAAAAATTGCAAAATGAATTAAAACTTTTTGCATTTACCAGATAAAGCTGCATGAATGAGAAATACTTTTAATTTAGAATGTTACAGAAGTTAACTTGAATATTAGCAGTGAGCCAGTTTATGAAGTGCATTTTCTTGTATCAGATATGGTCAATGTTTCACTTCAGTGATTATACTGAGTTATGATGATCACATGTATTGAGCTGACTCGTGAAATAAATTATGAGAAAATACAATTGCTTATACATTGTCACATGATTACTGGTTTGCTGGATTGGGAGATAGTTAAGGCAGGTAACAAGGAAAGCTGGTATTAAGCAAATTACAGCTTTTTTGTCAATCAGTCAATTGTTGCTTTGACACCATGTGACAGTTTTTTAAGAGAATCAATTTGATAGATGAGCATTTTAATAATGTTATTGTTTAACATAATACAATTGCATCTATTTTTGTAACAAAACATGATCTAAAACAGATTCTTTCTATATACTAGGAATTGGTATGTTTTGTTTGTATACTTAAATCACATAGTCATATGTGACCGTCTACAGGAAAATCGGGCACAACGCGGCCCCGACGAAACATTTTTTTTTTGCACTTACACACTCCTCGGCAAGCAGATATTAAGCTCTCCAAGT
>WLWD01002260.1_pt1 | contig 81649 bp, 52 predicted proteins | sample 6712731 | NCBI WGS metagenome assembly WLWD01 (sample SAMN12718690, study PRJNA576275) | sponge metagenome | isolation source: marine sponge | host: Mycale hentscheli | place: New Zealand: South Island, Marlborough, Capsize Point | collected 2014-11-01 | reverse complement strand
ATGGTAAATCTGTCATGGTTACCACATAGGTTGCTAGGTGACTCATGAGGTAAGCCCATTTTGTTGGCCATACGGGCATGTAGACACCTGTGTGCTCTATTTATAGAGTATTAACTTGTCTGCATGCAGTCCAAATATTGGCAAGCATCAGAAGGTTTATTTGACTTCCCATTTTTGCTAGTGTAATACCTAAAGTGGTTGCTGGCGGGCTCCCTCCAGACTGAATTTAATTCAATCAGTGAGTTAAGGAGAAGCCACTTTGATGCAGGAGTTTGAATGGAACCACTGTTATTGTTGTGGCCTTAGCCACTCAAGATGAGCTGAAGTGGCATATGCTTATGGAACACTGATCCCATATTAGTGTGGGTGTGGGTGTGTGCATGTGCATGTGTGCACTTGCATGTGTGTGTGTGCATGTGTGTGTTCGAAGGACCAGATCACTGAAGTGATCAAAAGTTAACCTAAACAGGCTGATCAGTTAGTTTAGGTAATTAGAATAGACACAAGGTAACTTGATCTTTACAATAACTGACAAACACAACAACTGAAAGAACGAGGATAATGGAAACGGAGTTCACGAACATCGACGAAATACGACAGAAAATAATAATTCAATAAGTGGGATAATGAAAGAAAATGATAACTACAACAGGTGAATAAATAAGTGAAATAATGATAATAGTTATTATCAGGGAGGAAAACTTGAAGAGACTGCTCAACTGGCCTGAACAGGGAGATTTTTTTAAATGATAGCTAAATCACTGGCTGACTCTGTGTGTGTGTGTGTGTGTGTGTGTGTGTGTGTGTGTATGTGTCTGTGTGTGTGCAAAAGGAAATGCTTTATCATATTAGTTGAAGTTGTTCACAAGCATGCTTGAAATTGTTGTTTCCGTGGTAATGTGCCTCACTCCTGTGTAAGGTGGTGCCTTACGCTTTTATCATGAATGGAACTCCTACTATGGAGTTGTCATTGTGATATTATGAGATCAAACTAATAATAATAATAACAATATAATAATTATAATAATAATATAATATGTTATTATATTATTATTAGTTGATTAATCATGTCTTAAACACAGGATAGATTGTCGAGTTGTCAGTGTTTTTTTCTCTCCCAATATTCTCTCTCTCTTCCCCCTCCCCCTTTTTTTTTACCAAAAATTAAGCCATAACACAATAATGTGTTACAGATTGGTATGGTAACGTATTCAACTACTGCTCGTGTTGAGTTTGCCTTGGACACCCACCAAACTCTATTAGACTTGCAGCAAGCTGTCCTTGACATCCCTTACCGAGGTGGATTCACAGCCACTGCATGGGCTCTAGCCTTTGCCAAAGTCATGCTCACACCAACCGAATACGGAGCACGCCCAGAATCAGAGGGGATTCCCAAAATAGCAGTGTTGATTACGGACGGCCGTTCAAACTTGTATCCGGTGACGAGGTTTGCTGCGGACTTGAGGAACGCCGGTGTACAGGTAGGCTGTGTGTAGTCATTGTATGTATGATAGCATCTTAGAGTGTGTCTCATCAACATCTTAATGACTACAGTTTAGTACATATACTGTATCTTTCACTAAGATTGTATTGTAGCAATGGGAGGAGAACCCAACCTTAGTTCAGTCATAATCTCACTAGATGTTGGGTTCATTAAGTACACCGTAAAGAAAATAGGTAATTTTTACGCTATGGTCCTCTCTGTCACACAACTGCACAACTTTGGCTATTTCCTACTCTACTAATATAGCTACCTTAAGAGTGTATTGTAACCGTGGGGGGAGAACCTGGTCTTTAAATCCAGTATACAATAGTTACCTTACTTATTATTGATATATATATAGAGCATGTCTGTTCTTGTGTCTTGCTAGGTGTTCACCGTGGGCGTAGGTGCCATTTACTTGCCGGAGCTGCTGGCCATTGCTACTGATCCAGACATTCAGCATGTGTTTCTCCTCAACTCCTTCAGCGACGCCCCTTATTTCGTGGACTTTCTGAGCTACACAGCTTGTGAAAGTGAGTAGGAGGAAAGTGGGTGTGGTGAATAAATGGCTGTTTGGATATTTTTTATTGAAGTGGTTAATTTTTTGGAGCTGGGAAAATTTTAGTATCACAATTAGATTACATGTACAATGAAACATGTTTAGTTTATCTTAGCTAAATATATATAATGTATGTAGCTAGTCACATGCGAGCAATAGGATTGGTCCATTATATGAATCTATTCCACTAGATTCGTGCTTAAATATTTAATAAATCGGATACCTGTTGCTGTGCTCTAGGCTTTACTGTCACGACTTTTTATTTGTTACTCAAGTTTTAGCCATTGCTACGTACATCCTAAAACAGTTAGATCCAGGTGTCATGATTGGAAACATTTAAAAAACCTTTGGCCTCGAGTAAGCTTGATACCTCAAAAGCATCAGATTCATAGTATCATAGTCAACTATTTAACTTTTGTGTCAGTCAATTTAAACAATATCACTTGTGAGATTCCATATATGGTCATTCTATTCGTATGGAGGAATTGCTCACTCAACTCAACCGTGTACAGTGGGTGTGGTCTTTCTGATATTACATCTATGTATACGTGTTGCAGCTCCTGCTATCGTGACTCCGGGAGAGAACACCACCACTGAGGTAGGGGAGGACCACTTCCGCTACTTCCAAACATTCTGCCCCGCCTTCTCACACTTTGTCATGATTGAGGAGGTGGACATTGTGGGCACGTGCAGTCTGTATGCCTCGAATTCAGTTCAACATCCTGGTGAGGAAGATATTGTTGTGGCAGTCTATGAATATGTGTGTGTGTGCATGTCCATACGTGTTTGGTGTGTGTGTGTACGTGATTATGTGTGTTGTGTGTTTTAGGGGAAGGGGATTATAAAGTTATGGATACCATAAATAAATTTGTCCGCATTAATTTTGGGATTTTCTTAAAATATATATACTTTTACATAATTTATAATTTCAGTTGATAACCGGTGTTTATGGTTTGGGGGATTCTTGGTATCTGTTAGTTCTGTAAATGGTTGCTATTATGAGTGAGTATGTAGTGTTTATACGTATGTATGTAGATATGTACGACAGATAACGCCGAGGGAAATCATTTTTATCACTTGTTAATCTGCACTTGTTGTAGTGGACTTTCATTGTTTTCTTTTAACTTTGGAGTATTAACCTGGCGTCGCCGGGTATTAACCTGAAGGCAATTGTTGTCATCTAGCTATTTAGTTGCTAGGAGTGCCATTGTAATTGATTTTACTACGATCCATATAGAGCTTGCAGCTATCACGTTCCTTCCTCTGCATTCCTTATAATGAAGGTTTTACTACTACTGAGAATATACATTATAGGTTGCATTTATAAGGCTACATGCATTTATACGTGTGTGCATGCGCGTGTGTGCATGTGCGTGCGTGCATGCGTATTGTATGTGCAGGTGTGTTTGTATGCTTGTGTGTTTTGCTGGACATTTACAACTGCTCAGTGTTGTATTGACCTCGTGATTAACTCTCAGCGTACAATCGTGAAAGGGTTATAGTAGCCATCTTGTCTGTTTGTATATCTTATTTGTCAGTGTTTGTCGTAAGCTATCAGCTCTGTGTAGGTACTAGCTTTTGTGAAAAATGGCCCCTATGTTTGTATGTATATCTTTATCTGTTTGTCTCGTGCTCTGATTTTGGAGATTATACGTTGATTTAGGTATGAATTACTCAAAATGATTATTTAAGACTATTTATTGTGCTACTTTTTTTTAAAGCGGGCTGATTTTTTGATAAAACACAAGTTATCAGCTCTGTGTAAATAATAGCTTTTGTGAGTAACGCCCCCTTTCATCATGTAATCAGATGAGTTAATTATTTCTTGCATTATGCAGTAGTTTTGCTTTCTCTTATGAAGACATCATTTGCATCTACCGTGCACAGCTGTACTGATACCTGATTGGTCTGAGATACCGTTTAAGAGCTAGCTAGTAGATATTAGAGCTGAGGGTTTGCTGCTTTGGATGTTCTTCACCATGGCTGAGCCTGTAGCACTGTGTCTTAAATTACATCGATATCATTGTAAACTATCTTCAGGTCCGTTATCATCCAGCACTGAAGTGGCTAGAAATGAAAACAGGAATGCCTCCAGAAGATCTGTGTCACTGGTGCTTACTGATGGAAGGGTACGTTAAGCATATCTTTAGAGATGATTGTTAGCTTTCAGAGTTTAGTGACTTTTTTCCTTTTTCAGAATATATATGTGGCTATAAGAGGTGTGGCCGTGCACAACAGGTTTAGCGTCATCATCTGGGATATGATATTTACGGAAGATGAGTATAATATTTCAATATTTGCCGGAGTACCTGAGATGCAAAATATCTTCAATTTGACAAGCGTACTACAGCCCAATAATGCCACGTAAGTAAACTTTGTAGCAATTAACCTGATATATCTTGATTGTTTTTATGGGCTTATGAGCGGTTAAACAGTGAAGCACTAAGGCTTGCACTGATGGTTCAGTAGCAAAATGGTTCCCTTAATTTAGGTGTGCTTGTTTATATAATATATATATATATATAATACTTATAGCACGAGTCTGAGTACAATATGGGAAAATATTTTATGAGCACGCAAAATATTTTCACGAGCCGAAGGCGAGTGAAAATATGGCGTGAGAGTAAAATATCATTCCCATATTGTACGACGAGTGTGATAAGTGATTTATTGCTTCTTTGAAATTTTTCTCAACCGGTTACAATACAATTTTCATTGATTTTACTCGCTACGCGCGCGCTACAAGGAGCGTACAATATAAACCGTACAATATGGGAGAATACAGAACGCTCGCGTGATGCGGAAATATTCAAGTAAAAATATCAAAGCTGCAATAAATATATATATATGTATATATATATATAATATAAATATATGTATTTACATATGACCAGGCTATTTAATGTTTGTTTTGAATCTGTATTTTACCAGGAATACACTAAATGTTTTTTTATTTGTTTGTTTTTTGTTTTTTCTAAATAGGTTCCTCTATTCTATCCAAGATGGTAATGATGCAGGTTATTTTAGTGTGGGACTTCATAGTGGTATAGTTTCATTGAATCACAGCCTCAATGAGAGCCAACATATTCTCTCTATAGTGGCTCAAAACTCAGAGTTTTCCTGTCATCGAGGCAGAGTTTTACTTCGAATCACTGCCGTTTCAACCAACATTACTCTGCAAGACTTCCCTCTGGCTCAAATCAAGGAAAATGCCACTTTGGGGGAGGGCGTGGCACAAGCTGTGGTTAACCACGATGTGCCTGTGGTGTACTCCCTGGAAGGAGCTGGTAGTGATCTCTTTAGCATTGACAGATCTTCAGGATTAGTTACTGTGGCTGGAAATCTAGATTTTGAAACAGAAAACAGATATAACTTCACTGTGGTTGCAACGAGCACGCTTAGCACCTCTCTGTTTGATTCTGCCGTCCTGATTGTGGAAGTTTTGGATGTAAACGAGACTCCATTCTTTACCAACTCTTGCATTCCAATGTGTCAGTTATTTATAGAAGAAAACTCATCCAATTCCACCGTGCTGGGGACTTTGACTTTTGATGACCCAGACTTTGGGAGTACACCCAATGGTCAGACTATTGTCACTATTGAAAGTGTCCAACCTCAGGCAAGTTTCAGACTCGTGCAAAATGCGAATTCAGTAGTTGTCATAGCAGAACAGACCTTTGATCGGGAGACTACCTCTAGCTATGTCCTCACACTTAGAGTAGCAGATGGTGGAAACCCACCTCTACTTTCTTCTCTACCACTAAGAGTCTCTGTCATCGACGTGAACGACAATGCTCCCGAATTTATCTTGGCTCCCAGCACGTTGCTCATCAGAGAGGGCGTGGCTCTCCAGACGGTGGTTGCTAGATACGAAGCTATGGATAGAGACAGTGGGGTCAATGGCGAAATAACATACAACGTAACCTCCGTGTTGGTCAATGTGATTCTGCCTTTCCAAATAGACCCAGTGTCAGGTGAGCTAACGGTCATTGCACCTCTAGATTTCGAACAAATCCAGAGTTACATCATTTCGATCACTGCAAGCAATCCAGATGATCTCAGCAGTGAAACTGCAACAGCTGTAGTCGTTGGAGACGATAATGACAATCCTCCTATTTTTGACCAGCCACTGTACAATGCATCGGTGAGCGAAGGAGATCCTATTGGCACTTTCGTGGCTCTTGTTGGAGCGATGGATGCAGACCTCGGCCTTCAAGGTGCTTTTGATTTCACTTTACTGATGGAAGGAAATTTTAACGAATCGTTTCAGATCACCTCCAGAGGGAACATCACTCTTGCCAAGATAGTCGATCGGGAGCAGATCAGCGTTTTTAACCTCACGGTAGCCGTCACAGACAGAGGCGTGCCCCCTTTGACCACCTTCGCTTCAGTTATAGTCACGGTGGGCGATATCAATGACAATGCTCCAGTGTTTTCCCGGCCGTTTCAGCAGACTACAGTCAGCGAAGATTCAGATCCAACGGACATAATCACCATCACAGCATATGATAGTGACAGTCCTCTGTCTCCTAATTCAAGAATAGTTTTCAGTCTGGACCCTATTGGAAACTTTGGTGGCGTTTTCAATCTCACGCAGCTGGATAGCAACAATGCTATGCTGAGACTTGTGGGGCAGCTTGACTTTGAAACGCTTGACTTTTACGTTCTTCAAGTTGTGGCTACGGATCAAGGCTTGCCCATGCTCAGTAGTACCACCACAGTAATTATCAATGTAACGGATGCTAACGAGGCACCGGAGATCATAACTGGTAAAGGGTCTGCCAGTGTTCCTGAATCTGTTCCTGTTGGGTTTAGAGTGGCAAGACTAAACATCTCCACTGCAGATCAGAATGTTTCTATCATATCTGTTTCTGGAGACTCACCAGATGCGATCCCATTCAGAATTGAGAGAGTTGGGACCAGTTTTTACATAGCTGTCAACGAAGCGCTGGACTTCGAAACAAGTCAGAACTTCAACCTCACCATTCTCAGTGATACTGACGGGATCGTTTACGTCAAAGTTAACGTTATAGATGTAAATGAGCTTCCACCGGTGTTTGAAACTCCTGGAAACTTCTCCGTTGAGGAAGAACAGCCTATTGGAACAGTGTTGGGTCAAGTGATAGCAATGGATGGAGATACGGGACCACTATCAGGTGTGACATACTCGATAGCACAGGACACAATGGCTGCATCCTTATTTTCCATCAATGCTGACACTGGTGAAATTTCCACTGCTCAAGTATTAGACAGAGAGCTGCTTCAGGATCAGAATTTATTCGTCCCATCAAGATATTCCACAGAGACTATTAACATCATGGCCACAGACATTGTTGTACCTTTCCGTTCTACAGTCATCGGTGTTTATATCACGCTGATTGATATCAACGACAATGATCCAGTTATACAGACCTCCAATATACCCATCACAATCCCTGAGAACCAGGTTTCCTCGGAACCTATACAAACTGTTGTGGCAAGTGATAGAGACTTGGGATCTAACAGTCAGATATCCTTCTCTTTAACGGTGATGGGATCTAGTCCGCCATATCCTTTTGCCATCGACTCTGCTGGAATCATCAGGAACATTGCAGTGTTAGATGCCGAACTCGTTTCTTCCTTCACATTACTTGTAACAGCGTACGATAATGGTAATCCAAGAAGAAACTCGTCTGTAGCCATGTTTGTAGTATTAGTTCGAGACTTGAATGATAATGCACCAGTTTTCACTCAGAATCCTTATGACGTGTCTGTTCAGGAAACGGCAGCTGTGGGTAGCACTGTGCTGGTACTGGAAGCTTCAGATCTTGACAGAGATAGACCCAACTCTGATGTGAGGTTCACTATTGTGTCTTATAATCCTCCAGATGGTCAGGGATTGTTCAACATTACCAGCAACGGATTGAATTCTTCGTCTATCACAGTTACAGGACAGCTAGACTTTGAGACTCTTCAGCAGTATAGCTTGGTGGTGGAGGCCATTGACAATGGGATGCCATCTCTGTCTTCTCGTGCAAATGTCACTATTAATGTTTTAGATGTGGATGAAACTCGTCCACGATTCTTTGACGCGTGTATGGCGAGCATTCGAGAAGACATGGCTCCAATTGGTATGACTGTCACTCAGTGTACCGCAGTTGATATACGTGATGGTTCTGATATGCTACTTTTCGGAGTTCGTTTGACGTATAACATCATCATGGGAAACATCAATGACACCTTTACAATCGACAATACTAGTACAATCTTGTTACAGCGCCCAGTTGACAGAGAGACAATTGCATCATATGAACTCAATATATCTGCCACTGATCCTGGAGGGTTGACGGCTTATCAAAAAGTCACCATTATCATTATAGATGGTAATGACAACCCACCAATAATTACCAATCCCAATTCCACTGTATTTGTGTCTGCCTCAGATATTCTGAACAATGTTACACATTTCTTCACACTACTTGCTACAGATGCTGATATAGGCATGAATGCAGAGCTAGTTTTTGCTGCGCCTAGTTTCAGAATTAACGAGAATGGCACTTCAACGGAAGTAACTGTTACAGTTTCTAACACAGGAGGAGTATTTTTACGATCCACGATAGTCACTCTAGAACTGGAAATTCCTTGTGTTCTTCAAAGTCATGAGATGAACTCATCAAATGGGCAACTTGCTAGTTTATTTCTCTGCGATGTATCAGTTATGCCTGATGATGTCAATGTGGCCATTGGAGGCGATTTGGAATTAGGGTGCTTTGCTATGAGCAATTTAGTTCCAGATAGATATCAATTTTCTCACAATGAAACTATTATCTCCATGAATTCAAGGTCACTTACAGTGGAGAATGTCACATTTGATGACACTGGTCTGTATACCTGCACTGCTGTGGTTCAGTTTGGCATGCTGCAGAGTGTCAATGGAATTGTTCGTGTTCAAAGTATGTAAAACTTGCCAATACAATAACTTGCCAGTACTAATTTTTTTTTTGTTATCCCTCACCCCCCCCTCCCCCCCCCACACACACACGCACCCTTCTCCCCATTGCTGCAGTTCCTCCTGAAATTACGATACCTCCCACTGATGTCATTGTTCCTGTTAACACACAATCTCAAGCCTTGTGTACGGCTACTGGACTACCTGCACCTACGTTTTCATGGAGCAGGTATGGAACAAATGACATGTGTTAATATTTTCGTACATACATACATACATACATACATACATACATGCACACATTCATACATACATACACACATATGTACACACATACATACATGCACATGCATACATACACACATACACACATACTACTCACTTACCATGTATTGTTATTCATTAGGATGGTTTTAGGATCCCAAGTTTCAGTACCGATATTGAATGCACCAGGAGACCGGTTCCTAATCAATGGAGGTCGTATAGTAATCGTTTTCACGCGAGTAGAAGACACTGGCGTGTACACATGCACTGCATCCAATCCTGTAGGGCAAGCGTCGGCTTCCTTCAGGATTTCAGTCTTTAGCTTATCCAACTTGGTCCAGGCTCAAGTGAATTCATTCAGTAATGGAGTGGCTATGGCATCCACCGTCTGTCACAACACAAATCAAAAAGAGTTTGAAGTAAGGAGTTTAAATAGTTTGTTTGTTGGTTTGTTTTAAAGTCAATATGGTTTGCTGTTATTATTGATTACATTATTTCATCAAATCTATACAATTTTCTAATGAGAAAAAGAATTTTAATGAGTTCTTTTTACTTCTTCATTTTGTAGTCTGCCATGTCTCAAATCACTGGAGCTAGAGTTACTATCACTGACCAATCAGGTACAAATCTTTGCGATTCAAATGCTTGCAGCCCCTCCCCTTGCCAAAATGGAGGCATATGTTCATTACAAAACACCACCACACTGGGCTATGAGTGTGATTGTGCTCCAGGCTACAAAGGACCCAGGTGTGAAGAGGATATCAACGAGTGCCTCGAAGGTAAGGTATTATCGAGGACACATCTTTTAATTAGCAGAGTCACGTCTTTGGTAGTACTAATCACTTGAATTGTGAGCACTTTGCTGGCATTTGACTTATGTATATTTTATTCGGGAGCAGTAAAAAAAAAGACCTATTTTGATTTCAATTATTTTGTGAGTCTTTTAATGCTAACCAGTTATGGCCTCGTAGTACATTGTATGAATAAAACATGTGTATGCATTTACCAATGGCATGCATCTACAGGACACATCACTGAACAGGTGATCACATTAAGATCTGTGTTGCCTTGACAAGCAGCAAAGAAAAAACTTATAAAAATACTAAGAGCAGCTTTTATTCGGATACATCTATGCAAGGCATGTATTTTTTATATTTGTCTTCAGATCCTTGTCAGTTTGGTGGCACCTGTATCAATGCTCCTGAGGGGTCCTTCACTTGCATGTGTGAGAACGGTTATGTCGGTCTGCGATGCCAGTATCGTAACGTCTGCTCCAATGCTACTTGTCCAGAAGGACTTACATGTATTCATACCATTGTCAATACGGATGGATTTGTCTGCCAAAATATGACCAGTGCCGCAGCATCTCAGGGTCTGAGGGTTATTGTCCAGGGCAACAACTCCAGTGATATGCCTGATGGAACCACTGGCTCTTTAGATGAGCAAGTCAACACATTCCAGGAAAATAATGCAGACAGCGGCAATGAAACGGTTAATAGTGTAGTTTTATGGTATATTTAATTATGTTAGGAGTGGTAGGTTGATTTGGTTGAATGTGTTGTTATTATGCCATAAATTTTACTCACAACATATTTAGTAGAACAAAGAGAACCTATTTTCCCTCTCTGTTTTAGCATTTTAGTTATTATCCGACTATTTTCTACTGTGGAGGATTGAAGTTCATATGCATGTAGAGTTGTTCATTATGTACTTGCATGTTAGGTGTTTCCAGTAGTTTGATAGAAATTTAGTAGCTTTGGAATAGAACTATTTTTCTTTGGCTGTGAGGCGATGCTATTAAAATTGATTATGATAATGAATAATATAATATTTTCAACATTGTTTAGGCCAGTTCAAGTCGAGCGAAGAGAATGGCAGATAATGTTGGCTCCCAACCAGTGAGCACTACACCAATGAACACTGATTTTGTCACCGCTTGTGAGGCACGATTTGTTCCTGATCCTTTCTCCACTCCAGACAGTGGTAATAGCCTACTTCTGGTGTGGGCATGCCCAGGAGGTGTGACTCCACCCCCCATGCAGAGCTTGGATGCCATCTGCCGTGAGCTATTCTCCAAACAGTCTGTCACCAGTTGCACTTCTCCCTCCGGACTCTCACTAGGGACTCTATCAACAGGAAGTTTACCCAGTACAACGTGAGTAGCAGAAGAGTAGGAAGATGTTTTTAGGTAGGGGGCAGCGGTCCATTTAGACTAATTAATTGCCCCTTACACACAAATTGAAGCTGATATTTTGTTTTATGAAATAATGAATGTACAGTTGCAGCATAGAAACAAAGAATTACATATTTAGAAAATAGTCCATTCTTTATTTCAATGAAATATTTAGCAACCTGATCAAAATTAATTGTATTAAGCCTACAACCTAAGTCATTGTGCTTCTTAAGAACACACCCTACATTCAATAAAAGTTGAGTGGGGGGGGGGGGGGGGGGGGGGGGGGGGGGGCACCAGCCTGGGTGCTGGTTCCTATTCCATTGAGTATGAAGACAAAACAGATTTACTCTCCAGAACTATTGCCTCGTTGTGTCTAGTGCAAGAGTTGGTTTTGTGGTGGCTATGGCATTGTGAAGTTAAATAGATTAAGTGGAGTGCACTTCAGATTTGGCAGTAGTAAATTGGTGGTTTGCCAAATCAAAACTGTAACTGGGATTTTTTTCTTTGAGTAGTAGAAAACATTTTCACTTAATTTGTAAATACTCTCTTACTGTTGTGATTATTAAATCTCTTTATTATTATTTTTTTTAAAATTATTATTATTATTATTATTATCATCATCATCATCATCATCATCATTACCGTCATCATCATCATTATCATTCTTATTACTACTACTATGATTACTGCATTTAATTTATTTATTATATTCTCCTAGATTTACATTCAAATTTTTAATGTTGGACACCAATGGTATTCCTCTGAGTGGATTGCAAGCTCTGAACCTCTTGACAAAAACTGGAGCACTGGGCAAACTCCAGAACTCTGGCTACCTGGTGTCCAACTTCAGCCTGGTTGTTCCTCTGCCAGCAACTACGCAACAGCCAAGCCAGTTCACTCCAGTAGTTTTAGGTTAGTAACATTTCCATTATACTTTTCATTTCCCCCCTCCTTATTCATAATCTTGTCTCAGATTTTAACCTGCCACTTGTATTCTGATTCCTTTAGGATCATCTGTAGGAACTGCTGTAGGTGCTACATTGGCAGTAATGGTAGTAGTAGTGGCTGTCATTGTGGTGTTGGTCAGTCTGGCCTTGTTCCTGTGCTACCGAGAAAGAAGAAAGTAAGTTAAATTATATACAACAGCAGTCCCAGTTGTATTTGAGAAGAAAAACTAAATGATTTCAATGGTTTTCATTTATTTAGGAAAGTGCCTGATTCTTACTCTACATCTGAAAATATATATCATTCCTACGACTCGTCGAAACTGAGCAGCACGTATGCAGGCCAGCGTCTAGACATCTTTGATGATGAAATTTATTCTAGTGGAACATATGTTCCACCTCAGGAACAGTTTTCCACATTGAAGCGCCTCAGCAGCAAGCGGAGTAGTAGTCTCAAGAAGAGAACTGATTCAACAAATAGCTTATTGGGAGATCTAGAAGGCGATGTTGTGGCAGATGAGCCGCATGAACTTCTTGCAGAGTCTTCTTTAAATACTTCGCACGGCAATGGACCTCCTCCAGTGCCACCGAAGAGTATTCAGCCCAAAAATTTGTAAGTGAAAGTCACTTAATAGTCCCACAATATTTTTTGACATGTATACTAAATTATGTGTTAATGAATTACATCCCATTTTCATCATCATCATCATCATCATCATCATCATCATCATCATCATTTTTCTATATTTAGTATTGTTATAATTATTTACTTTTTTATTTAGGGAGCCCCTTCGTGAGAGTAAGATATTTGAAGCCAGTGGCCCATATAGAAATGAGCATCATATTCGTCATGGTGCCATGGGAAATGCTGGACAGAGATGGGAATCTTACCAGTTGACAAAAAGTCTCAAACATTAACTTATATTTATCATATTTTGCAACAGACAACAACTGCACTCCATCAGTATTTATTGTGTTTCATCATTAAATTTTGTGTGTTATTTATTATAAAAATTTAATGCAAATTTTGGTTGTAAATTGATATTTTTGCCGATTCATAATCAGAAGTAGGTAAGAGGTCGCTCCTCGCGAAATGAGAATATACTGCGGTTGCTCCGTTGCCAGGGAGTCGACGGTATGGCGGCAGCTCATCATTCGCTTGTCTGTAAAACATTCGGAGAAATTATTACGCGGTTTAGTATGCGTTCTGTAGAAGCATTTATCCTCTTCAGCTCTCTAGGCATTCTAGTAGCACTATCCAGTAACAGAACAGACTTCACATTCCTGACGGACCCACCTCCTTGGGTGTTTAGGTTGGGTCAGAGCTATCCCAATCGAGAAGAAACAGTTCAATGCAGACCCGTTAGACTTAGGATAACAAGAAACTCGAGGCTCTACATAACTGACTTGGTCTCCAATGACAATCCAAATATTCTCTTTCGAAGTGCAGATGCTCGCCTCATGACCACAAGAATGCAGAGCAAGCTCAACTCACTGGCAGATACATTTACAAGTGAATATAATACTAAACTGAGAGTCCTACAGGCCTGGAGTGAGTATTCCAATAATGACAGTGACCCACAGTCTCTCCATTATGAAGGTTAGCTTTTTTTTTTTTTTTCTTTTTTTTTTTGTAATTTGAAGTTTTTATTAATCAGCTGATTGGGTTTAAAAGTAGGAATTCATTTAATTGGTGAATTTGTGCTGGGTGTAAGATTTATAATTTGACAAAATACAAGGGTAATGAGATATAATTTAAGCATAATGCTTTTAAACTTGGCCATGGCACTCACTATTAAACTTGGCCATGGCACTCACTATTAAACATTTCAAGTTATTCACATTTTACACGATACACACAAACATGCTCAGGTAAAGAATGGTGAATAATAATCCACTGAGTTAGTAGAAGTAGGTCGCATTCTTTGAATTGAAAGGTTTCTGTCATTAACCCTCAGTGCGCATAAGCAAGAAGGTTATAGTAGTTGTCCTCTCTGTTTGTCTGTTTGTTACTCTCTGATTTTGGAGATTATTGAGTGGCGCTTGACATATTGCAAAGTAAGAATGCAGTAGCATAGGTTATCTTGCTCAGTTAAGGTTACATAGTTTCCCTCTCCTGCTCTCTTTTTTCCAAACTATCTCAGCTTTTCTTATCCCCCACCTTTCGTTTCTTCAGCTCTATCTACCGCTCCTGCTTCTGAATCGCTCCTTAACTATCATAATAGTAGACTTAAGTTCTGCTAAACTTTTGCCTTCTTTTTCGTACTTTTGCCTTCCTTTTTGAAACTGACGCCGCCTTAACTGTCAATGCCACCCGCTTTTTAGTTACAATTAGCTAATCTCTCGCCTTTTTTCCTTCTCTTCCGTTCTGTTTTAAACTTATGCTGCCTTACCTCGCCAATTTCAACTGCTTTTTCAAATTAATTGCCTTTTGCTTTATCTTTTGCACTTTCGCCAACCTATACCGCCTTCTCCCTCGTCTACTACTACTATTATGCCGGCTTTTTAGTTACCGAATGTGATAACACTTTATCATTCATGCAATGACGATACTTTACCAAACTGTCAAGCTCATGAATTATTCATGAATATACACACCGTCGGTTGTTGTCGTCATCGTTACTGACACACAAGCATATTATTAAATACCGTTGCTATATTGTTGTCAGGTGTAATAACTTGGCAAGTGTGCAATAACACTTGCCCGGTATTTAAAATAGTTAAAGCATGAGCGCTTAGTGCCTAGTACATTTATCGCACTCAGTCCTCGGGCCTATGGCCCTCGGGCTGTCGTGCAATAAATCGACTAGAAACTAAGCGCTCATGCTTTAACTATAACTTATAAACTACTGATTTAGGTATGAACTTACTCAGAACGACAATTTAAGATGTATTGTGTTACTTTTTTTAAATTTCTAGCTAGTTAAAAAACAAGCTGTCAGCTCAGAGGAGGAGAAGGGAATCCTTTAGTTGAATTGAGGAATAAGATAAACAGAGGTAGATCAGGAAGAGAGAGAGGAGAGGAAAATGATGGATAAAAATACCATATGCTACTACACTCCTAATTTGCATAATTTAGTATCTCAGGTGCCACTGTGTAACAGGGTACTTGCTAGTAATAATGATATTATGGTTAATAATATTGTTACCATTATATTGTATTATATTGTCACCATAATTTTTGTGAAGTGATCCTCAATAATTAGTTACAGTGTTATATTAACAACAGGTAGAAGTGTGAGGGTATCAGTGAGGAGTGTCTATGTCTCATTTCTGCTGAGAGTGGCGGTACAAATTGGATTTGACTGGGTCAAGTATGAGTCCATTGATTATGTTAGACTTAGCGTCATTCCTGACAGTAAGTAGTCTTACACAGAATTATGTCATGATTTAGCAAATGCAAATCTTTGGAAAATGTTATACTGAAACTTTACTGTAATTTTTCCTCAGTAAACAAGCATAACGAATGAGCTGAAACTTAGAAATGTTTCATTGGTGAGCAAGCAGAGCGAGCGAGACAGAATTAGTGGTGGATAATGCAAAATTGGCATATGTTGGATGGATGGTACGTATGCCCCTTAAATGCGCGGGCGGGTGCCTTTTTTTCTCCTAAAAACACGACTTTAGGCTATACTTCAGTTTCTTCTGACATGAAAGCATTAAGGAAGTCTTATTTTAAACTTAGGCTCCAAATTGTAAGATATTTCCTGCGAAACGTTTGTTTTTCAAGTCTCCAAAAGTCTGCAACCAGTTACTATGGCATTGAATACCTGTTACTAGAAATAAATTTTAAAAACTCGCCTTTTTTTTGGATTAAGAGCCACTGGTAGTCAGAATGGCTGAGGAAGCTGAGATAAGTACGTAATTTCATGTTTGTTAGCTAAAATTACAAAAATAACTTTGGCCTATTTTTTTTGTGGCTAAGAGCTTGTTCAAGAGTTGCTGGTAATAGAAGTAGTCAGAATGACTTAAATTTGACACTACAGAGTTATTACTACTCAGGAAATTAAGGTAAGACAGTAATTCTGTATTGATTGGCTACAATTAATGGTCAACTGAAATATATATAGATTATTTTTGTCATCATGTAATAAAAGCTTCTTCAATAAATATTGTAGTTTTGTGTAACCTAACAAGGCAGACTTGGTCACCATTTGTGCTCAAGCATACCACTAGTTATTAATATATGTGTAGTTACGTGTTGACTGGGTTTAGCTCAGAGCTAAGGGTGGGGTTCCTTTGACTATTCTGTTCTTGAGTGTTTTGGAGTACTTAACTCACTTGCCATTTGTATGCTGAAGTAAGCTATTAGTGACCCAGCCATTGCTGATTTCATTACTCCATTGTGTTACAATATATACCACACATAATTATATTACTTCTATATATAAACAGGCCTTATACCGTGAAAATTTAAAGTGAAATAGGGACTCCTGAAGTAAGTCATCAAGAGACAGAGATGGCATCCCATTTCTTTTCCCAATTTTGTATAGGTAGTCTAGTGACCCTTACTATAAATCCATACCAAATTTCAAAATGGCTTAAAAGAGCCCAAGAGTGCCATGAAAAGACAAGCTTCATTTTAATCTCTCTCTATTTATTTTGTCATGTGGTGTGATTGTACATTTCATTTCCTGTTTTGATGCATTCATTTCAAAGTAGAACCTGGATTGTTTGTATTTAATAGTTGTAAAATCTATTCAATTACGTTGTTTTCTCCATCATGTAAATAATTTCATACATGCTTCTAGCGTTTTTGTTGATATGTTTACTGTGTCATGTGATATCCTAGAAAATGTTTCAGTTCTGATGATCTAAATTATGAATATATATAATTATGGAGCATGCAGATTGCGCCTTGATTTGGTTTTCTTACTGGATCAATCTGGCAGCGTAGGGTCTACCAATCATATTACAGCTCTTCAGTTTATTAACAATGTGTCATCCTATTACAATGTATCTACAAATGAAACTCAGGCGAGTTATTTTGTTGTTGGTTGTCGTTTATTTTGTGATTTATTTGTGGGATGCTACCTATAATGGTTCTATACTCCAAAAAGCCATTAAAAGTTGTTGTTGTTTTCTCGACTTATTGCTTTATTCTGATTTAAATATTATTATTGTATATATGCAGAGATCATGCAATACTAAGTACAACACAACATCTCAGAACAAATAAATTACCCAGAAATGAGTCATTCTAATTGCAGACAGTTTTATACGAATGAAATGATAAGGAAGTGCTAGAAGTAAAGTAAAGTCTACTAAGTAATGTACATAAGCTGCACTATTCAACAATTGATGCTTAGTATTTTCTGTGGTACTCTTTTGGATTAATGGACTCCAACTGTAATAATTCAAAATTTTAACTTGTAGGAGTGGTATTGACAAGACAAATTGTCGAATGTTTTGACTCGTTCAAATCTTCTTCAGCACTGTAGAAGACTTGATGGATTCGAAATAATATATTTGTGCTCATCTTTATTCTTCATATTATACAAGTTAAATTTTGAATTAAATCAGTAGTAAAAATGATTCTGAATTATCTTTTGCAATAAGTTGGCGGAACTCACTATTCCATTCTAAGTTTTATTTCAGGCTTCTATAACAACAAGTAATAGCATATTAGACTTACATTAGCACCAATTAGCCAACACCAGTTAGCCAATAGAAATAGACAAACAATACATTAACAATTTCTCAGTAGTAGTATGTTAGAAATTTTTTAGACTTAAACTGTGCTTTTTATTTATCAAATTGGAAATTGGACAGATTCATCATAAATTATAGCCAATGTTTAGAGGGCTCAGTCTTGAAAATATACAATAAAGTTGATGATATTTCGCTGCTAAAACTAAACTTAGCATGTTATGTATTTTATTATATATAAAATTTAATACTCATTATTATATTAATACTATTTGTATACTTTCTCCAGATTGGAGTGATAACATACTCGACTAGTGCACGTATAGAGTTATCTTTGAATCAACACCAGAGTCTCCAGCAATTTCAAGACACACTAATGAGAATTCCATTTAGAAATGGATTCACTAATACAGCACTGGCTCTTCATTATGCAAGACTTATGTTGACACCTAGTGAAGGCTATGGGGCACGTCCTAACTCAGAAGGAATTCCTAAGGTAGTCGTTTTAATAACAGACGGGCAGTCAAATTTGTATCCAGTATCTAACTATGCAGCAGACTTAAAGAATGCTGGAGTACAGGTATTATCTTAATTTTCTTGACATCTAAACTTGATTTTTTTGTTTGAACATGTGACAAGATTGCCATGCAGCTATAAGTCAGAATTGTGAGTTTAAAAAAATTGGCATGATATAAAAATGAGTGCTTTACAGAATTATTAGAGGTCTGTTTTTGATCAACTTATTTTAAACTAAATTAATGGATTATCCATGGGTTCTCCAGTTTCTGGTGGCCTGTTGGTATATGGAAATTTTTAAAGAAATTATGTTTGAGTTTAACTTCAGTGTTGTGGAAGAGATATGTTAATAGCACTTCTGAAAGAAGCTGAAAATAACAGTTAAATCAGAAGCACAGTAAGAAATTTGCCTTTAATTGACTATTCTTTTAAATTCACCATGGATGTAAGTTACTGGTCAAGATAGACCTCTAATAAATCTGTGAAGCACTCATGCTAATATGTTCCCTCATCAAGGATGTCGTTATCCTGAAGTTTATCTCAAATCACAGGTACTTCTTATCCATTGTATAATTAGTGAACAGGAAGAATTGATCAAAATTCACCATTCTGTCATATCTCTAATTCTTTCTTACTATTCTTTAGTCTTGTGGCATAGCCTGGATTTCATGGTTTCAAGACGTAATAATAATAGTTTTTTCAACTCTATTTTTTAACCTCTCTGATATTTTTACTTCACTCTGCACATGATTGAAACTTTTTATTGATATCAGTTTTTTTTGTTACAAAAGGGCAAGTAGAAAAGACTTGACTTACATGTGAACTCTTCATGCCGTTAATGACCTGTGTACTTCCAAAAAAGCATTACTATGAGGTTTTCTAAAATCTAAGCATTGACTTTCTATAGCATTGATTGATTCATTTTTTGGTGAGTAAAGGGTGTGCAAATTGAAGCCAATAGTGTATGTGCACTATAATATATATATATATATAATATATTATATATTATAATACTTATTACATGAGTCAGAGTGTGATATGGCGAAATATTTCACAAGCAGGCTAATTTATTTTCATGAGCCAGAGGCGAGTGAAAATAAAGCCTGAGAGTGAAATATCTTGCCATAACACTCTGACAAGTGTAATAAGTGGTTTATTCCACACTAGATATCTTCACTACTGTAGTTAGTATTAGAGGAAGGGTAACTTACAGCGTAAAGTTGGTTGTAGGGGCTACCCACACCCCCAGCTGATATTTTGGCAGCTGCTCTAACCCAGATTGCGCAGTATAGTGTGAAATAACAGCGTGAAATATCGTGTGTATTTCACTGGTCATGTACCTAAAATATCATTGTAAAGATATCTAGGGTGGAATAAATATATATATATAGTGTCCCCATTTGTAATTAATAAATGAAATTATTTACAGATTATTGTATTTCAATTGATTGGCCTTTTATAGGTATACACGGTGGGTATAGGTGATATCAATTTACCAGAGCTGCTGAACATCTCAAGTGACCCTGACATTCACCATGTGTTTCTTTTGAAGAATTTTGATGATGCCCCATATTTTACGGACTTTCTTATCAGCACAACTTGTGAAAGTAAGTCAAAAGTTTTAGTGAGGCATACCTCTTTCTTGTTGCACAGTTATTTTTATGAATTAAATAAAATGACTTCTTAGACCTTTCATTAATACATTAAAGAGTTTCCCAATGAAATACGAACGGCAAAATATGATTGAAAATTTTCACCGATTGTTGATTTCCTAAATAAATCATGTATTTAACTCACAACATGCTGTTCAAGTATGAATAGTGTATAGTCATTTTTTCCTGTGTTATGCCTTGTATTTCTTCTGTCATTCTCAGAACTGCTTTTTCATGAAGCCACTAGGCACCCAAGCACTAAAAAATAGCTAGGTGCTACCTCCGAGAGAGAACTATGTTTCCTACTTTCGCTTTCCTTTTTGAAACCTATGCTGCCTTTCCTTGCCTATTCCACCCGCTTTTTAATTACAATAATTGCTTTTTTGCCTTTTCACAGTTCTTCCCCATCCACTGTTTCTGCATATCTATCTTTACCATAGTGGGCGATCAGTTTCTTGACAGAGTCGTCTCCATAAGTAGGCAAGACATTGAATCTGGTTTTAAGAGTGCCGTCACATAGAAACGCCCGGGCACCTTTAATAGTGCACTCCGGTTGAATAGTTATGCATTATCTACCACAAGTCACACCCTACTTTGCAACAAATTAGTGCCCGTGAAGAAATGCAGCTGTACCTCACTCACCACTATGCGCATACGGTATGGGTGGGGCGGAGTCAACTTACAATCAATAATCCTCGCACACAAAAGTAATGGATCCAGAATCTACTCTCTCGTACTGCTCAGGAATGGAAGAATGGATATGGTTCAAACTTTGTCAAGGCTTAGGGCCACAAGGGCTCAAACCTATAGTGATGAGATATTTTTAATAATACAGAATTTTACAGAAATAATCGACAAAAGTTCACATGGTAAGGTGAGTATGTAGAAAACTAAAATAGAATTCAACAAAAGCTCATAGTTATGGCATATATGTAGGGGTAAGAAAATGATATAAAAAAATCGGCTTCAAAACTTCAGCGGTAACCGTGCAGAATTTCAGTGAAGTCTAGAATGGTGATAGGGCTACTTTTTGAGATTCGATGGACTTCCACATATGTTGGGTGGACCTAACCAAGAAGCAGAGGGACCGACAATCTTTACTCTTGATACGTGCTTTCTCCTAGTAGTACTAACTTGGGGGGAAAACAAGAAGTAAGTTTAACATGTCCTAGCAACCATGGCCTGTTCCATGGGTATTTGGCGCTCAAAGAGTGTGATGGCACCCTTAAGTCTGCAACAAAAGGCTAGCCAACAGTATCTTGAAAAGAAAGGATTTAATCAGCAGTAATAGTCACTTTACGTACCCGTAGCCAAGGGGGTTCAGTCGACCTCCCTTTAGTAATAGCATGGGTAAATGTGCTATTCAAAATAGTACAAGCAACGTAATTTTTTCAACAGATTAGGAGGGGAGCTGTCGTATACTAACGACAACTAGGTTTATTCAATCAAACAATTAAAGTTCAACAATTCATATAGCAAGTTGTACAAGGATATATACTCTCAATAACTGACTACAGAAACAACTAATGACAAGTTATTAAATACATGACAAAACCACATGATGATGTAATAAGTATGATGCAATGATTAAAGACTAGTCTTGGTTAGATACCACATTCCTCCCCTCTTAGAAACAAGTTCACAAAACAAATTGAAAAATAACTGGTTACAAAAACTACCAAAAAATGAATAAATTAAGATGCATGACTAATTAGTGTGTCCTGGTTGTAACCTTTGAGGTGGTCTTCTATTCCTTTGAGGATATGACTTCCTGGCTGGTTCAGCAGAGGATTCAAGATTGCTATCTTGTGCTAATGAGGTCGAAGGTGAACTATCTTGATTGGCTGTGGCTGTTGAAACCTCAGAAGTCGGTGATGAACATTCTGTGGCTGCTGATGAGTTTGCTGATGGTAAGTCTATGAAGATTTCTGAAGATTGATTTTCTCTAACTTCTGATGCATCCCCAGTTTCACTCTCTTCCAATGCACTTCCACCTGTAGCTGCTCGAATTCTAATCTGGTCCTGATGACAACGCCTCTCCCTCCCATCCTGAAGTTTCACTAGGAAGGAAACTGGTCCTGTGCACTTTACAATTGATCCTGAGAGCCAGTTATTTCCAGATCCATAATTCTTGACATACACACGATCACCAACTTGAAAAACACGCAATCTAGCATGTGAATCATGTAAACTCTTCTGTTTCTCTTGTTTCTGCTCTACTCTGTCAGCAATGTGAGGTTTTATCAGGTCCAACCGAGTTCTTGGCTTTCGTCCAAGCAACATTGTAGCAGGTGTAAGCCCTGTGGTGGTTGATTGTGGTGTGTTGCGATAAGCAAATGAAAATTTTGCTAGCCTCTCTTTGATTTTTCAATCCTTTTTTCACTATTTGTACTGCACGTTCAGCCATTCCATTTGAAGCAGGGTGATATGGTGCTGAAGTCGTATGACGAATGCCATTGTTCTTGAGAAATTTCCTGAATTCCTGGCTTGTAAAACTAGAGCCATTATCCGTTACAATAGTTTCAGGTAGTCCAAACTTCGAAAATATAGTTCTGAGCTCTTCAACAACTATCTGGAATGAAGTTGAACTTGTGCAGACAGCTTCAATCCACTTTGAATGGGCATCGATCATGACAAAAAATAGTTTCCCTTGAAAAGGACCAGCAAAATCCAGATGTACTCTAGCCCAACGTCTGGATGGCCATTTCCACGGATGCAAAGGTGTGGCAGGAGGAGACGATTGTACTTCTTGACAAGCACCGCACTGGCAAACAGATTTCTCAATGTCTTTGTCAAGTCCAGGCCACCACACATACATACGTGCTAGCGACTTCATCCGGGTGATTCCTGGATGACCTTCATGCAACTCCTGAATAATAGCCCTTCGTCCAGGTTCAGGTTTTGAAGTAGAATACAAAGAACAGAATTATAAGCTGCTTCCATGCAGTCACCTTTCGTTTTGCTTTTGAATATTATAGAAGAATTAATGAGGAAACAAAAATAGGTGTGGCTTTTTGTGTCTTCAAAATCCGAACCCCCCCACTACCAACTTCTGGCTACAGGCCTGCTTTAGTAGAATCCTTCAAGCCATCAAAATTGTAAAGAAGCTGCAATACCCAGTTTGCTGCAGGCAAAACTGCATCATTTAAGGACTTAATCGTTGCACCAAAGTAAGAACAAGTGTTCATTTTAAGAAAAGAATGACTTTCACAAAGACTTGAAGAGTATGTAGCAAACATGTAATCTAGTGGCACTTTCTATTATATATATTTTTAATGCTAATTCAGGCTAGCACTGCTTTATCTAGCCACAATCAGCATTTTAAAAATAGAAAGTTGCATATTCTATTAAAAACAACAACAGTATATGCTGATTGTGGCTAACGCTAAATTAGTGCTAGCTAGAATTAGTATTTTAAAAATGGATAGTGCCACTACATTATGTTGATGTGTCAAAAGACACAGAAAAGTCATAAGTGCATTGTCACTACAAATTTAGCCTGACTACTACAGCCCCTCCCTTTCTTTCATACCCTAAATTCACCTCCCCCCCACCCTTGGGAAATTTCTGTATACAGCCCTGCCGTTGTGTAGTAAAACATCTTTATTAAGGGTGCTGGCACATAGCAACGCTCGCGCGCGGCTTAATTGAACAATATACTACGGAACCACTGAGTTGTAGAGGTAGAGGGCGGACCTTAAATACCCGCGCATAGATAAGAGCTTCCTGGCAGACCGTGGTAAGTATAGTTAACTCGGCTAACGGAGGGCGGGGCTAGAAAATTGCATAGTAGCAAAAAAGTGCGAGACAATTGGAATCTATTTTGCAGTCCAAGTCCAGAAGGACGAAGAGTTAGTCTTTCATTTTTAGTACTGTGGCATAACTTAACAAGGTAATTAAAGTTGTCGATTTAGTTTTTTAATACAGCCGACTGGAAAAAAATCACGTGAAAATGTGAATAAATATAAAACAAAATAGAAATGAGAAAAACAAAATCGACAACTTTGTAACAATTAACTATAGCAAGCGGTGGACGAAATTCCAGCTTCCGTAGTCTTCCTCTGTTTCCAAATAGTGGCGTTTACTTTTGAGACTTTGAGGCTTCATAACTCTTGCAGTTCCGTTGTGTGTTAGTCATTCTTGATCAGTTGGCTGTCAGTTGACGGGTCTCAGAGATCCCCCGGGCAGCATGGACCTGCAAGGTATAGAATCGGAGTTACCTTCCATAGCAACAGTTAATTGATTTGTGTGGGCGTACCGCGTAACCGGATGTGTGAGCACCCTTAAAGTGTAACAATTTTCTTTGAATTTGATATAATTAGATATTCCTACACTAATGTTAAATGGAAAAATTAATATTGCCACATTCAAAAATACAGTTTAATATCAATTCTTAAAACCAAATATAGGTAATGTATATTTTTTGTATTATGACAGATACTTTAAATCCTAAAATCTTGCAGAGGGGGAGGGACTCTACACATTTGACCATGCATAGGAAAATTGGGCACAATGCGGCACCTTTTAGAGTATTGTTTTTGCATTTAAGCATTCCTTGGCTACCAGGTATTGAGCTCTTCAAATTCTATAACCATAAATTCTACCATTGCAGATGTATGCGACCTATAGTTTCAATCCACAAGCTTTAAATAAGTAAAACGATCTTTTCCTGACATGCTTAAGCACCGTGTTACAAGAAATTTCACTCGGCTCCACCTTGTGTATTTTTTTGCCACATTTTTTGTACTATTATCTCCATAATATATTTTATTGCAGCTTTGATATTTTTACTTGAATATTTCCGCATCACGCGAGCGTTCTGTATTCTCCCATATTGTACGGTTTATATTGTACGCTACTTGTAGCGCGCGCGTAGCGAGTAAAATCAATGAAAATTGTATTGTAACCGGTTGAGAAAAATTTCAAAAAGCAATAAATCACTTATCACACTCGTCGTACAATATGGGAATGATATTTTACTCTCACGCCACATTTTCACTCGCCTTTGGCTCGTGAAAATATTTTGCGTGCTCGTAAAATATTTTCCCATATTGTACTCTGACTCGTGCTATAAGTATTATATACATAATATATATATATTATATATATATTTTTTATATATATATATATATATATATATATATATTTTCAGCTCCAGCGATGATAAGTGCAGGTGATCGTACGACCACAGATGTAGATGAAGATCATTTTCGTTATTTTCAATCATTCTGCCCTGCCTATTCTCACTTTGTCAAGATTGAAGAAATTGATATTATTGGAACATGCAGTGTGTATGCCTCATCAACAGTACAAAATCCTGGTGAGATGAATGTTATTTGTTGATTACTGAGTGAGCAATAACAGGTTTTGTTATGCTTATAGATAGTGTGTAGCCCTTAAACATGCATGCAGATGACCCTAAAAATAGAGCTATGTAGCTTACTCCAGTGTTTTTTTATACTATAGTAGTAAGCAATAGGGTTAGGATTAAAAACTGTTTGATTAACCCCCAATAAAAACTTATTTTCATGTTGAAAAAAGTAAAGAAGAAAAAACGATGTAACTTTTTTTCTTGGCGGGGCATGCTTGCCATAGGTGCTCAGGCTTCCACTAGTTTATAGTCACTATAGTTGGTGAGTACCTGTTAGCTGATAAAAGATATGTCACCCCTAAAGTACCTGTGGACAAAACATAACTTTGTACCTCAAAGAGTGTTTAATTGCATAACACAGAAGAATTTTCTAACAAAAGAGAGTGAGATGCACAAATAATGAAGAACCAATGGTGCAATCCCTCAGTGTTATTATACACTAACTAGCTATTACAAAGACCAAAAGAATAATTTATTTGGAATAGTATCAATATGAATATGCCAATATGTATGTTCATGCACATTGATATGTAAAGCTTGAGCAAGTCGATATGCAACTCGTTCAATGAAACTGTAGACATTAATGCTATCTCGTAAGCATAGCATACAAACGACACTCTCACCAGTAGTTTCAATGGTAAATTCCAAGCTCTCCAGTAAGCCTCTAGAATAACGTAATGCAAAACTACTGCGGGCAGCAGAGAAATTATTTGCTCGCGTGAGTATGGCGTAACTATAGGGGGCATTACCAACAATCATTTACAACCGCACAGCCTAAAACTAATTTGCTTTTCTGAAAAAACTAAAAATTCTGCCACATTAAAAGGGACTTGAAATGTCCAGTTCAACATTGTGATGCTGGTTTCAATCTTTGGGAGGCTGCCTTGAGATCTGTGTGACAGAATGACTGACTGACTAACCTGACTGACGGATAGACAAACTGAGTACTGTAATGCTGAGGGTTAATTAAGGTATGAAGTGATCATGGTCCTTTTAGCTGCGAAGCAAATCCAGATGATCATTCAAATTAAAAAAAATCAGCTAGTTTTAGTTTTTGAAAGCTTTCTATTTAGATCTGCTGGTACTAAGGAGACTAATCTGTGCTCTTAATAGTAATAATAATAATTTAAGTTCAAAAGCCACTATTACTCTGGAATAACATAATTTTCCAGCTTTGCTGTCAATTGTTCATGGGAGTTATTGAGAGACTCCACTCACTTACATGGGTGTGTCCAATTTTCATATTGCCAAATACCCAAAATAGTCAGTGACAACAAACATAAAATGGCTAGCAGCATTAATTTACAACCACAAGGATGGGTTTCCTGCAGTGAAAGTGTCAAGTGAAATCAATTTTAAATTTTTGATGGGACATCCTATAGGACTTTTCTAATGTCCCCATATAATAGGATATAACTCATGCCACAGATTATTGGGTAGCTTCGAGTGAAATAAAATGAAGGACCAGCTCTGCCTTTAGACTAAACAGTAATTAGATTGGAGTATTGTGCTTGCAGTTGCAGATTTGCTATGACGGCACAAAACCTTCCTACTACTGTCAGCAATTTCTGACTAGTTATTAGATGCCATTTAGTAGTTAGCTAGAATGGGAGGACCGAAACACTTTGCTATGCATGTTGCAGGGGACAAAGATCACCAAAGCCACTCAATTATGTTGATTATCCCGATTTTTTTAGCCTTTCCCGGTTTCCCGGTTTTTTTTAGCCTTTCCCATTTTTTTTTAGCCTTTCCCGAATCCCCGGTTTGCAATAGGATTTCCCGGAATTCTGATAGAGTTAACCAATTATCGGTCAAATACTCGAAATAGAGTACCCGTTATTAAGGTCCACGTAACGCCAAATACTCGATTCCTACAACAAAGGGGGTAACTATTAGCCAACAGCTGCACACAATAGTCTGCAAGTTAGTCTGCTTGATATCAGTGGTTTGTGTAGTGGTATCTGTACAGCATATCTACAAGGGTGGTTACTATAAAACATTTTTCATATAAACTTGGTTGAAAACACTGAAACAAAGAATAAAATATTGTTGTATGAAATAATAGCACAACAGCAAAAGTTCATCATTTGGTACAGGTGAGTGATGAATCAAGAATGGCTGAAGTCTTCTCAAGGAGGTTAGTCAGTGATATTCAGGATCCAGAGTTGGAACACAAGTAGCTATAAATAGCCAGGCTGTTTTGGTAGACTGTTGGACGTCAGTGGTGTTCTCAAGCGAAAAATAGACCTGGAAAGTATCAAATAGAACAAAGAAATGACACAGAACTTCACTTATTACTCCTTTCTGATCAAGATTATTAGCTAAATTCAGTTGTTTCTGTTGTTTACTTCCGCTTGTCAAAATATAGTGTATGTATGTCCATTCCTGTTTGACTCACAACCATTACTGACATCTTGTAGGTGTCTTTCACGGTAATACCATAGCTAGCTTTCTGAACCTAAGCAACGCGAAGTAGCGTGCCGAAGCTTAGCAACGACTTAGAGCAGATTTTCTCGTAGCCCTGGCATTATCTTCTATAATCACAGACTGGAACACTCGGGCTCTTAATTTCTTTCAGCAATATTCATGCTATCTTAATGATATTCATGATGGTTAATTAGTGGGCGTGGCCTATCCCGATTTTTCATTTTAGAAAGTTGGCAACTATGAAGTCATGACCAGCTTTACAACAAATTAGCTCCCATAAAATGCGGTACAACCACTGAAAATATAAACAATACTACCTGGGGCAGCTAGAAATGATTTGGGCGTGCCGATAGGGGTTTTACCAACAAAATCTTGCAAAAATAAGTAGCTTTTTCTGTAAAAAAAATGAAGTTGAAGCAAAAATTCTGGTACATTGAAGGGACTTTATTTGTCCAGCACAACATTTTGATGCCTCTTTCAATCTTCAGGAAGTGACTGTCTTTGAGATCTGCTGTTGTATGACAGAATGACTGGCTAACTGACAGACAAATTGAGTACTGTAACCCCTTGTGATGTGTGCTGAGAGTTAATAACACAACATGACCCACAATATAGCATAATACACCAGCGATTTTGTCTGGGCCTCTCAATGACCAAGAGCCATCTGGATGAAAGTTAACATTCTATCCTCATAGCATACAGGGAGATGTGACTAGCTAGGTAATACGTGTATCACTTTCACCACATAGCAGTTACTAAGCAACTATGGCTCATGAAAATAAATTAGCATGCTTGTGAAATATTTTGCCATATCACAATCTACTCATGTATAAGTATTACGATATAATATATAATAATTATGGTTTTTATTAGGTCCATTATTTAATACTGGAGTAGTTAAAAATGAAAACAACAGTGAAAGTGAAAAATCCATTTCTCTGATGCTGACAGATGAAAAGGTTCGTTTAATAAAATCAGATAGTTACATACATTGTTTTAGTTGACTAGGATATATCTTGTTAAGAAAATGGTAGATCATGATCATATTATATTTTCTTATTGCAAAAACAATCCAGTGCATTTTTTTTCTTTAAGACCTTGAATTCTTAGCTATTATACAACTATATCTACTGATAAATACTCTACTAGATATTATTTTGTAAAAATTAAAACTATTGTAGCTTGACAATTTTAGCATTGGTCTTCATTGTTCTAATTTAGAATACTCCAATTTTTGTAATTTTTAATAAATTTTTCTCTTATATCAACGTTTTAAAAAAATAAATTAATAATGATAGTAATGACATTTTGACAGTCCTACTGCTGTCCTCATCAGGTTATAAAATTAGTGTATAATTTTGATATTCTAAGTGTTTGTAGCAATAGTTATAATAATAAATTTATATATTTCTGCTCTGCACAATCTTCCTCAGTGTCTGAAATGACTTTACTATTGAAGAAAACATAAGTAAATAAGTGAAAATGGTTATGTATTCAAAATTTATTCAAACTTTTTTCCAAACTTAAAGTCTGAGTACTCTGTTATTGTTTCTGTTTTCCTTTCCTAACATTATTGATTCCAAACTTTTCCTTTTATTCAGTGAAGCTATACTAATGAGTTAGGGATATGCATGTCTTCAATTCAATTTGCACAGGCATATGTACATTACCTTTTTTGCCACAGCGGTACATGTACACTTTCTACTAATACACCTGCACATGTTACAAAGTGCTTAGCACAAATGGCGAGCAAGCTGACGTAGCTGAAGCAAGCACGAATTAAAATTGAATATTGTTAGTCAACTATTTGCTTTTAGTTGTTGATTTTTTTGTGCTCTTCTTTAAGCAACACACAACAATTATGCACACATTGTTCACTGGATGTACCAGAACAAGACTTACATTGTATTTCTTCATGACTTGACTATTGGAAAATTGTTTTTAAGTAAGAACCATTCTGTTGGTCGGGCATATAGACCAAACTGTGTCAAGCAACACTCAGATCATGTCAGTGACAACGTAATTCAAAGAGGTAAATGACATGGATGATATGGGTAAGGATCAATTAACCAAAGGATTCTGTTTAAGCTTGCCACCTTCCCTAAGTAAGCTATGTTTAAAAGTTCTATTATTATCAAAGCACTAGTAGCAAACTTCTCTTAGTGGTTAGACTATTGGACAATGAAGTAAGAATAATTTTGTTGCATGTGGCATAAAGCTTTGAAAAACAACAACAGCGTTTACAAAGATAACTTACCGCGGCCACTAATTTGAATAGAATATGATGTTTGTAAGACCTAACTGCAAAATTCTCTTCAAAGTCTTTCTTCTCTGGATTTCTTTTCTACTTCTAGCACTTGCGCTAAAGTTTGTCTCGGAGGGAGGACACATATTGACCTTGTTTAACTTCGGTCATTTACATAATATATACTAAAATTTAAATCGTCTAAAATTTAAATCGTTTGCCTAATGAGCAACATAGCTAGGGAGCTATGGAGGTTAGAAAATGCTAGACAATGGTGCATGGACCTACCCAAACAGCAGGAGATACAGTGGGTGAGACCAAAAAAATTCAATTATGATACACAGGAAAAGTGAAATAGCATGCAGCAAAAGTGAAATAATGGCACAGTAACTAAGTGCAATTGCATAGTAGCTAAGTGAAATAGCATGGTAGCTAAGTGAAATTGTTGTGCATGTATGCAGCACTAGCCTTAGTTTTTAGTTGGAGACTGTTATTTTAGCACAGAAGTTGTATTCGTATTAGACGGAATTAGTCCAACATTGGAAGAGCCGTACACTGAGAAAAAGTTCCAGAGGAAACCGATACTGAAATTGAGACATAGTGAGTGAAAAATACAGTGTAACTACAGTGCGAATGATAAAAAAAAAGCTGACCTACTATTGTGAGTTGTAGCAAGGATAATTTGTATTGTTTAAGATTAATAGCATGCTATTGTAAAGTAATTGAAATAACACCTGGCACATCATGCTATAATCCTGAATTTGCATATATAATTTATATGACCCTAATTGAAGAATATTTTAAGATATTTATTTTTATCTTTTGTACACTAGGTTTAAGTGTACAACATATTGCTAGCGAGTAAGTTTTATTATATAAGATTGGTCACAGCTTTGTAAAGATAATTGATTTTTAAATAATGTTTGTATTAGTTTATTAACTAAAAATATGTCAAAAATGTTGCCTTATTTCAGTTTGTGTATGTGGCTGTGAGGGGACTTTCTTTACACAATCAATTCAGCATCATCATATGGGATGTGATATTTATGGATGAGGAGTATAATGTATCAGTAATACCTGGAACAGTTGAAATACAAGATGTCTTCAACTTAACCGGTGCACTACAACCCAGCAACTCTACGTAAGAAATAATATTTCCCACAGGTTCAATACAAGTTTTCAGTGAAAACTAAAAATAAACTTTTGCTACTAACCAGAGTTTAAAATGATATAAGCTAACCTTACAGACCAGTCTCATATTCTCTCTCAATTACAGATGAGTTAAAGGTAAAAAAAGCAAAACAAACAACAATCAAGTTATTTATATGTCAACTTGGTATTGTTATGGGTGGTTCTGTATGCTATCTTTTGGTACTGTGTGAGAGTTGTTGAGTACAGCTGTAAGAGTTGTTCTAGGTACAGTGGAGTAGATAAAGTTATGCTGAATACATGTGTACTAGATTAATGTTTTATTGAAAAGTTATGCTGGATATACTCGTTCTAGCACAATTGTGTTCGATATACAGTAATTAACATTGTGCTGAAAACAATAGTTCTACACTAATATTTCTTTGACACAGTATGTTTGTGCTATTCTTTGGAATCATTTCATGCACTACTTCCTAAATAATTTGCACTTCAAACTCAGATATTGCATACACTGTTTACTAAATTGCAGATTTAGTCAGATCAAATTAAAGTTGTAACTGAATAATATAATAAAGTTATTAATTTTATATCACTTAGAGCCTAATATTCAGAGTCAATGCCTTTATTTCCCAGCAGATTCCTCTTTTCTATCCAAGATGGAAATGGTGCAGGATATTTTAGTGTGAGACTTCACAGTGGTATAGTTTCATTGAATCACAGTCTTAATGAAAGCAAACATATACTCACTTTAGTGGGTCAAAATTCAGAGTTTTCCTGTCATCGAGGCAGGGTTTTACTCCGCGTCACTGCCATTTTAACTAACGTCACTCTGCAAAATTTCTCTCTGGCTTTAATAAATGAAAATGCCACTGTTGGGGAGGGTATGGCACAAGCTGTGGTTAACGATGATGCATCTGTGAAGTATTCCATGAAGGAAGGAGCTGGTAGCAATCTCTTTAATATTGACAGATCTTCAGGATTAGTTACTGTAGCTGGAAATCTGGATTTTGAAACAGAAAGCAGTTACAACCTCACAATTATAGCTAAATCTAAAATTCATAAGCTTCTTCTTAGTTCAGCAATTTTGATGATAAGGGTTTTGGATGTCAACGAAAGCCCATTCTTTACCAACTCTTGTGTTTTAATGTGTCAACTATTTATAAAAGAAAATGCACCCAATTTTACAGAAGTAGGAACACTAATATTTGAGGATCCCGACTTAGAAAGTGTACTCAACGGACAGGTTATTGTTACAATTAACAGTGTACAACCACAAGCAAACTTCAGTATCATGCAAAGTCAAGGCACAGCAATTATAGTAGCCAATGAGGTTTTCGATCGAGAAACTATTTCAAACTATTCACTTTCTATTCAAATAACAGATAAAGGACTAATCCCTTTATTTTCTACTCTTTTACTCTCAATTACAGTAGTAGATATAAATGACAATGCTCCAGAATTCATCTCTTTTCCAAATACTCTGTTCCTTCGAGAAGGATGGCCTGTCCACACTTTGATTACTCAGTATAACTGTTCAGACAGAGATACTGGAAGTAATGCTCAAATCAACTACAGCATATTTTCAATAGACAACAACTCCATACCTTTTGTAATAAGCACAGATTCTGGGGCATTGACTCTCAGTACACCTCTTGATTTTGAAGTAATTAAAGGGTACAATATATCAGTTGTAGCTAGCAATCCAGATGGACTAAGCACTGAATCTTTAACATCTATTTACATTGAAGACGATAATGATAATTCCCCCATATTCAATGAAGCATCATATAATGTATCACTAAGCGAGAATAGTTCAGTAGGTATATTTGTGCTATTCGTTCGAGGAGAAGATGCAGATTCTGGTCTTCATGGTACAATTTATTTCAGTTTGTTATCAGTAGGAAATATTAATAATTCCTTTGAAATCACAAGAACAGGAAATTTAAGTCTTTCTAATAAAGTTGACCGAGAAGAAATCAGTGTATTTAATCTTACTGTTGCAGCTACAGACAGAGGTATGCCACCATTGACTTCATTTGCTACTGTATTAGTTTGGATAGACGATGCTAATGATAATCCTCCAATTTTCGATCAAGCATTATATAATGCATCTGTAAGTGAAAGTGATTCTGTAGGGAAATTCATCATTCTTATTAAAGCAACAGATGCAGACTCAGGGCTTCACGGTATTTTTTACTTTACTTTGTTGTCAGAAGGCAATCTTAATAACTCCTTTCAAATTACTACAACAGGTAATATTACTCTCTCCAATATAATTGATTACGAACAGAGTAATGTGTTTAATCTCACTGTAACAGCTACAGATAGAGGGGTGCCACCGTTGACTTCATTTGTTACTGTGATAATAAGAGTAGAAGATATTAATGACAATGCTCCTGTCTTCAAGCAATCATTGTATAATGCATCAGTAAGTGAAGATAAATCTATAGGAACATTTGTTGTGGAGGTAAAAGCAACAGATGCTGACTCTGAATTTTTTTCCACCATAAATTACACCCTACTAGCAGGGAACACTGATAATTCATTTGAAATCAACCAAGCTGGAAATATATCTCTTTCCAATGTGCTTGATAGAGAACAAATTAGCTTATTCAATATATCTGTAGCAGCTACAAACAGGGGAACACCACCATTGAGTTCTGTTACTACAGTGATAGTGAGAGTAGAAGATATCAATGACAATGCACCTATTTTCAAGCAATCAATATATAATGCATCAGTAAGTGAGAATGCTTCACTAGGAACCTTTATTGTGAAGGTAGAGGCAGAAGATGCTGATTCTGGAGTTCTGGCCAGCACCATAAATTACACCCTATGGTTAGGCAACACTAACAATTCTTTTGAAATTACTCAATCAGGAAATATATTTCTTTTCAATTTAATTGACAGAGAACAAATTAGCTTATTCAATTTAACCGTAGCAGCTACCGACAGAGGAACGCCACCATTGACTTCATTTGTTACTGTGAAAGTAAGAGTAGAAGATATTAATGACAATGCTCCTGTCTTCAAGCAATCACTGTATAACACATCAGCAAGTGAAGATGACTCAATAGGAACATTTGTTGTGAAGGTAGAGGCAACAGATGCTGATTCTTGGGATCAAGCCATTGTTGACTTTAGTTTGCTTGTAGATGGCAGTTTTAACAATTCTTTTCAAATCAGCAATTTGGGAAATTTAACATTATCTACTACGATTGATAGAGAGCATAACAGTTTGTATAATCTCACAGTTGTAGCAACTGATAGAGGAACACCTCCATTAACTTCTTTTGCAACTGTAATAGTAACTGTGAAAGACATAAATGATAATCCCCCAATCTTTAACAGGCAATTATATAATTCTTCTGTAAGTGAAGGTGCTTCTTTAGGAAGAGTTGTGGTGCCTGTTGAGGCAACAGATGCTGATTCTGGACTCAATGCCATTTTTTATTTTGAGCTTTTGTCAGAAGGTAACTATAACAATGCTTTTAATATCACTAGAAATGGGAATATCATACTTTCTAATGTAATTGACCGAGAGCAAATCAGTATGTATAATCTCACAGTGACAGCAGCAGACATGGGGGAACCTCCTTTCACATCTTCTGCAATGATCAGCATTATAGTAGAAGACATAAATGATAACCCTCCAATATTTATACCAGTGAATCAAATATTTTATATTAGCGAAAATGCTGATCCTATGGAAATAGTCAATGTTTCTGCCACTGACAATGACAGTCCTTTGTCACTCAATTCACGAATCACTTTCAGTCTAGATATAATGGAAGTTTTTGAAAATACCTTCAACTTGACACAAGTAGATAACAGTAATGCTGTGCTTGCACTCACAGAATATCTCGATTTTGAGACTTTAAACTTGTACATGGTTCACGTAGTGGCAACTGATCATGGCTCTCCTAGGCTCAGTAGCACTATTACCATAATTGTTAATGTAACAGATATTTTTGAGGAAGTAGTGATTACTAGAAATACTACAGTAAAAATCCAGGAGTCTGCTCCATTGGGATTTAGATTTTCAAGGTTAACTTTTTCCACATATAGTAGCAATGTCTCAATTTTAGATACAAGTTCTTCTGAAAACAGTAACATTTCAGGAAGTATTCTATTTAGAATTGAAAGAGTTGGGACTGATTATTTTGTAGCGGTCAATAAATTGTTAGACTTTGAAACTAGCCAAAATTTCACTGTCACTATTCTCAGCAATAATGAGAGTATTATTTACCTCACAGTTATTATTATAGATGTAAATGAGCTGCCACCAGTATTTGAAACACCTGGAAATTTTTCTCTTGAGGAAGAACAATCTAGTGGGACCATATTAGGTGAAGTGATTGCAAAAGATGGAGATACGGGACCTCTATCAGGTGTGACATACTCAATTGTTCGAAATACAACAACTGAATCTTTATTTTCTATTGATGCCAGCACTGGCGAAATTTCAACAACTCGGGTATTAGACCGAGAGCAGCTTCAGGATCAGAATTTATTTCTCCTATCAAGTGGTTCTAAAGAGACAATTAGCATCATGGCTACAGATCTTGTTACACCTTATTATTCTGCTGTCATCAGCATACATATTCGACTAGTTGATATCAATGACAATGATCCAATTATACAAACTTCCAATATGTCCATCACAGTTCGTGAAAATCAACCAGTATCTGAACTAGTACACACAGTTGTAGCAACTGATAGAGACATAGGACCCAATGGTCAGATTTCCTTTACTTTACATGGGTTAGAATCAAGTCCACCTCCATTTGCTATCAGCTCTGCAGGCATCATCAGAACAACCGTTGTCTTAGATGCAGAAAATGTTTCATCATTCACATTACTTGTAACTGCATATGATAGCGGTAATCCTCAAAGAAACTCTTCAGTGACCCTGGTTGTTGAGGTGCTAGACTTGAATGATTGCATACCATTCTTCACTCAAAGTTATTCATTATTTATTCCCGAAAATGCACCTATTGGTAGCACTTTGCCAGTACTTGAAGCTGTTGATTATGATAGAGACAAGCGCAATTCTTATATCAGTTTCAGAATTATTTCTCATAACCCTCCAAATGCTCGAGGCTTGTTCAACATCACTAGTAATGGACCGAATTCATCAATCATTTCTATTACAAGGCAGTTAGATTTTGAGACTCTTTCACTATATAGATTGGTTGTGGAGGCGATTGACAATGGGATGCCATCTCTGTCTTCTCGTGCAAATGTCACTATTAATGTTTTAGATGTGGATGAAACTCCTCCACGATTCTTTGACGCGTGTATGGCGAGCATTCGAGAAAATATGGCTCCAATTGGTATGACTGTCACTCAGTGTACTGCAATCGATATACGTGATGGTTCTGATACTCTACTTTTTGGAGTTTTTTTGACGTATAACATCATCATGGGAAACGTCAATGACACCTTTACAATTGACAATACTGGTATAATCTTGTTACAGCGCCCAGTTGACAGAGAGACAATTGCATCATATGAACTCAATATATCTGCCACTGATCCTGGAGGGTTGACGGCTTATCAAGAAGTCACCATTTTCATTATAGATGATAATGACAACCCACCGATAATTACCAACCCCAATTCCACTGTAATTGTGTCTGCCTCAGATATTCTGAACAATGTTACACATTTCTTCACACTACTTGCTACAGATGCTGATATAGGCATGAATGCAGAGCTTATTTTTTCTGCACCAAGTTTCAGAATTAAAGCAAATACTACTTTCACGGTAGTAAATATTGCAGTTTCTAACACAGGAGGAGCTTTTTTACAATCCACAATAGTGACACTAGAACTGGAAGCACCTTGTTTGCTTCAAAGTCATGAGATGAACCCATCAAGCGGTCAATTGACCAGTTTGTTTCTCTGCAATGTATCAGTTATACCTGATGATATTATTGTAATTATTACAGATAGTTTAGAGTTAAGCTGTCTAACTCTCAGTAATTTTGTTCCAGAACAGTATCTGTTTTTTCATGATGGTGTATTAATTTCAAATTCATCAAGATCAATTGTAATTGAGAATGTCACACTATCTAATAGTGGTCAATATACTTGTGGAGCCAATGCAGGATTTGGCATCGTGCAAAGCTCTATTGGAATTGTACGGGTTCAAGGTAAAGCAAAAATATTTTTAGACCATTTGATTATATTTTTGTGTTATATAGTTCCTCCATTAATTGTTCTGTTTCCAAGTAACCTTTCTGTTCTGGGTTATATTGAGATCTTACAGTTCTCAACTGAGACCTAGCAAGTGTTCAGACTTTCTTTGGCAGATTTGTAGTATTGCACAAATTCTCGGTCTTGTGGACCTTCTAGTGCAAGAATGAATCAGGGGAAAGAAATGAGTGGTTTATATAATGGTACTAGGTAGGACAAAGAGGAGAGTCAGGTGATAGAGTGTAAATTGACAGTGAATGAGGTGGAGAGTGCACACATAATGCAACTAAGGTCACAGGTGAGGGTGCTCCCAGGCCTGGGAGGGCCCTCACCTGTGACCACCCCTGGTAGGCCAGGGGTGCCATACATGTGTATAGAAAAGGGGGAAAGAAATAGTTTACATAAAGAGTGGGAGATTTGAATGGATGTTCTTGATCAGTTTTGTGTCTCTCTTCTTCTGAGGTGGTACCTCTGCGCCTGTTCCTCTGAGGGAGTTTCAGCTCAGACCACAAGGTCGGCCATGTTGGGTGGTCTCTTTTTTGAGATGAGTGGCTCTGCCCAAGTGATTGAAGGATGGTTTTTCACGGAGAGGACAGTGGTCATCTCGGACAACTTTCTGTTCTTCGAATGACGGAGAAAAGATTCTCTGTCAGAGTATTGCTGAGTGGCTTGGACATCTTTCAGGAGTTTGCGGCTATAGCCACGGGCGAGGAACCAAGTCTCGAAATCCTGAACCACTGAGGCGTAGCTCTGTGGAGAAGAACTGCGCCTCAAGGCATGAATCATTTTTCCTTTGATCATCCCGTGTATCACAGAGCGGTGGTGAGCGGAAGAATAATGGAGATATGTGTGGGGTTCAATGAGTTTCGAGAATGGCCTGATGTCCAGTATGCCAGAAGTGTGGAACCTCGGACCCTTGAAGATCGTGATGTCCAGGTAATCTATGGACTGGAGTGAGTGCTGGGAAGTGAAGGAAATGGTTTTGAGCCTGGCATTGAGATGTTGTACCAAGGCACCTAGAGTCTCTGGCGTATCTTCAAGTAAGACGAGGATATCATCAATATACCTTAACCACACCAGAGGCTGGGTACCATGCCAGGCATCGAGGGCGTCTCGCTACACTTTCTCCATGAAAAGGTTGGCTAGCGTTGGAGCGACTGGAGTGCCCATGGCAACTCCCTTGATTTGCCAAAAATGTCTGGCTGCATACTCGAAAGTGTTACCGTGGAGGATGTGCAATAGAATCTGTCGTAGCATCAGTTTCATCAGGTGATCTGTGGGGATAGGAGGTTGGGTGGGCATGGCTTGTTGAAGGGCAAGTATAACGCCTAGGCCATGGGGAATGGAGGGATAAAGGGTTTTGACATCCAAGGTTGCCAGAATCAGTGATCTTCTGTTACTCTCTTGTATCTTCAAATTCTCCAGAGCATGGATCACTTGCATGGAGGACGACACCAGGGAGGGTACAGAGTGGAGGTGGTCCCTCAGGATGTTATTTGCTAATTGAGATAGCTTCTGGGGGTCGGTCCTCCACAGCAAGACACAATGGGCCGCAACTGGTGGGGAGACTTGTGGACCTTTCTGAGGAAGTACAACCTTTGGGGCCTCACATTCTCCAGGTCCGTCGTGCGGGTCTTGGGTGTGTGCTTGGGAAGGAGTCGTGATGTATACTTGTTCAGGAGCTCATTGGAGTGTGTGGCAGTCTCTAGCGTTGGGTCTGTGTCAAGCTCCTTGTATGTGGTCTCATCCGCAAGCTCTCTGAGTCCCTCCTCCAGTTAAGTCTTGGTGTCCATCACCACAATGCAGGACCCTTTGTCTGCAGGTTTGATTGTGATGGATTTATCGTGACGGAGGGAACTCAAGGCTTTCTGATGGCGGGACGACAGGTTCTGCCAATGTTTGTGGCAGGTCTGTTGGGGAGTCTTTTTTATCTCAGCCAAAGCTGACATCTTGGTCTTGATAACCGTCAAGTGTTTCTCTACCAGGCGAGGGAGAGGGGTGTCCGAGCACTGGTTGGTGAGGCTATTGTAGACTCGTTCACATTGTTTATGATAACTCTCATAATATTCCAGGGGGTCCGGGATCATTCGCGGGGTAGGCGTGAATCTCAGTCCGAGGAGAAGGACCTCCTGCTCTTCAGTGATGAGTATCCTGGATGACAGGTTCAAAATAGGGTGAATAATATCAAGGTTTGGACTTACAGTGGTGTCTGTGTGAAGGAGAAAGTCCTTGCCTGTGGGGTTTGGTACCCGTGGGTCATAGTCAACAAGCAAATTGAATTGTCTGGAAGTCTGGGGCATTGCTATCTCTGCTAGTCTGTCCGGGGTGTTTTCTGGGGCCTCTGGAGTCTCAGTCTCAGCTGGTGGGGGTGCTGTGCTCTGGGTGTGGTCTGCTGTTGAGGCAGTGGTTGTTGAAAGTTCCGGAGACTGACCAGTAGAGGAAGTGGTTGTTGGAAGTTTCGGAGTCTGATCAGTAGAGGAAGTTGACTGGTTTTGAGTCTTTGCATTTGGTTGTATATTTGAATTAGGAGGTGTCTCATGGTGCTCATGAGGTTGTTGGTTGGGCCCGGTGTGCGATTGGTTAAGTTGTTGCTGACATCTCCGTAGTTGCTTCTCTATAGTCTTCTTTCGTTGGATGTTAGAAAGAAAGAGTGGAAGTGGAGGAGGCAACCTAGCTTGTTGCTGCTGTGGTGTCTCTGTCTCCAGGAGCAGGACTATTTGTGGGGTTTCAGGAGTTGGGGCAGCTTTGCTTTTGCCATGAGATGGTGGTAGAATCCTCTTCTTGGTAAACTAGAGCTGTTTCTGGAAGTCTGTTGGGAGGTCCAGGAAGGAGAGATTCAGGTGGGTCTGCTTCTGAAGTCGACGGTTGAGGTGATAAGCACGTCATAGGGTGAGGAGACTGGAAGGTGACACTCTTCTGTGGTTAAACTGGAGTGGTAGGTTGTCCTGCCTTCTCAGGAGCTTGCTGTGTGTCGAACAATTTCCTGTTGAAGATGTCAATGGGAGGGATAAGACTGGTTACAGACTGTCTGTCTGGCCTACCCAACAACTCGCTGAGCTTGCGAATTGCGTCTCTCCTTCTGTAAGTCTTGTCACGGTTGATATTGTTGTCTGTGGCAGACATGAATCTCTCGTGTTGGATGATTTCAGAAGCTGTGGCATTTTGGGTTAGTCTGATCATGTCGTCCTGTAGGGTTGCGAGTGCTGCATTTTAGGCCATGAGGGCTACAGTTCGGAGATGGACTATTAGGAGGGCCATGAGGTCTTTTTCGGCTTTGGAAAGGATGAGGCCAAAGTTATCTCGGACGGGGGTGAGGTGGGGTTGTACAGTCATCAGTGTCTTCCTAATCTTCAGTCCTCTGGGTAGGATGTTCTTGGCTAGACAAGTTTGGAGGAAGAAGGCAGCAGTGTAAAAGTGAGAGGATTGGCGCTTGTTTGTTTCCGAATCTCAAGCAGATCTCTGTCCTTTGGTAGGGCCGGTCTTGGGGGCCTTCGGCTTGTACCATAGTCGTGACGTCTTCTCCTGTCGGGCTGGTGTGGGCCTCGATATCTGCGATTCAATGGCATGATGATGTATGACACTCCGCACGAGAGAGAATGGTTCTGCTCTGGTGGTCTAAACTGGCTTGCTGGTCAACTCAAGCGATGTTTTATATTGAGATCTTAAAGTTCTCAACTGAGACCTAGCAAGTGTTCAGACTTTCTTTGGCAGATTTGTAGTATTGCATAAATTCTCGGTCTTGTGGACATTCTAGTGCAAGAATGAATCAGGAGAAAGAAATGAGTGGTTTATATAATGGTACAAGGTAGGAAAAAGAGGCGAGTCAGGTGATAGAGTGTAAATTGACAGTGAATGCGCTGGAGAGTGCACACACAGCACAACTAAGGTCACAGGTGAGGGCCCTCCCAGGCTGGGAGCACCCTTGCCTGTGACCTTAGTTGTATTATGTGTGCACTCCACCTCATTCACTGTCAATTTACACTCTATTACCTGACTCTCCTCTTTGTCCTACCTAGTACCATTATATAAACCACTCATTTCTTTCCCCAGATTCATTCTTGCACTAGAAGGCCCACAAGACCGAGAATGTATGCAATACTGCAAATCTGCCAAAGAAAGTCCGAACACTTGCTAGGTCTCAGTTGAGAACTGTAAGATCCAATACAAGTCACAGGTGAGGGCCCTCCCAGGCCTGGGAGCATCCTCGCCTGTGACCTTAGTTGTATTGTGTGTGCACTATCCACCTCATTCACTGTCAATTTACACTCTATCGCCTGACTCTCCTCTTTGTCCTACCTTGTACCATTATATAAACCACTCATTTCTTTCCCCTGATTCATTCTTGCACTAGAAGTCCATAAGACCTAGAATTTATGCAATACTACAAATCTGCCAAAGAAAGTCTACACTTGCTAGGTCTGAAAACTGTAAGATCTCAATATAACATATTTACCTCACAGTTATTATTGTAGATGTAAACTCGCTGCCACCAGTATTTGAAACACCTGGAAATTTTTCTGTTGAGGAAGAACAATCTAGTGGGACCATATTAGGTGAAGTGATTGCAAAAGATGGAGATACCGGAACTCTATCAGGTGTGACATACTCAATTGTTCGAAATACAACAACTGCATCTTTATTTTCTATTGATGCCAGCACTGGCGAAATTTCAACAACTCGGGTATTAGACCGAGAGCAGCTTCAGGATCAGAATTTATTTCTCCCATCAAGTGGTTCTATAGAGACTATTAGCATCATAGCTACAGATCTTGTTACACCTTATTATTCTGCAGTCATCAGCATACATATTCAACTAGTTGATATCAATGACAATGATCCAATTATACAAACTTCCAATATGTCCATCACAGTTCGTGAAAATCAACCACTATCTGAACTAGTACACACAGTAGTAGCAACTGATAGAGACATAGGACCCAATGGTCAGATTTCCTTTACTTTACATGGGTTAGAATCAAGTCCACCTCCATTTGCTATCAGCTCTGCAGGCATCATCAGAACAACCGTTGTCTTAGATGCAGAAAATGTTTCATCATTCACATTACTTGTAACTGCATATGATAGCGGTAATCCTCAAAGAAACTCTTCAGTGACCCTGGTTGTTGAGGTGCTAGACTTGAATGATAACATACCATTCTTCACTCAAAGTTATTCATTATTTATTCCCGAAAATGCACCTATTGGTAGTACTTTGCCAGTACTTGAAGCTGTTGATTATGATAGAGACAAGCGCAATTCTTATATCAGTTTCAGAATTATTTCTCATAACCCTCCAAATGCTCAAGGCTTGTTCAACATCACTAGTAATGGACCGAATTCATCAATCATTTCTATTACAAGGCAGCTAGATTTTGAGACTCTTTCACTATATAGATTGGTTGTGGAGGCGATTGACAATGGGATGCCATCTCTGTCTTCTCGTGCAAATGTCACTATTAATGTTTTAGATGTGGATGAAACTCCTCCACGATTCTTTGACTCGTGTATGGTGAGCATTCGAGAAAACATGGCTCCAATTGGTATGACTGTCACTCAGTGTACTGCAGTTGATATACGTGATGGTTCTGATACTCTACTTTTTGGAGTTCGTTTGACGTATAACATCATCATGGGAAACGTCAATGACACCTTTACAATTGACAATACTGGTATAATCTTGTTACAGCGCCCGGTTGACAGAGAGACAATTGCATCATATGAACTCAATATATCTGCCACTGATCCTGGAGGGTTGATGGCTTATCAAGAAGTCACCATTTTCATTATAGATGATAATGACAACCCACCAATAATTACCAATCCCAATTCCACTGTAATTGTGTCTGCCTCAAATATTCTGAACAATGTTACACATTTCTTCACACTACTTGCTACAGATGCTGATATAGGCATGAATGCAGAGCTTATTTTTTCTGCACCAAGTTTCAGAATTAAAGCAAATACTACTTTAACGGTAGTAAATATTGCAGTTTCTAACACAGGAGGAGCTTTTTTACAATCCACAATAGTGACACTAGAACTGGAAGTACCTTGTTTGCTTCAAAGTCATGAGGTGAACCCATCAAGCGGTCAATTGACCAGTTTGTTTCTCTGCAATGTATCAGTTATACCTGATGATATTATTGTAACTATTACAGATAGTTTAGAGTTAAGCTGTCTAACTCTCAGTAATTTTGTTCCAGAACAGTATCTGTTTTTTCATGATGGTGCATTAATTTCTAATTCATCAAGATCAATTGTAATTGAGAATGTCACACTATCTAATAGTGGTCAATATACTTGTGGTGCTAATGCAGGATTTGGCATCGTGCAGAGCTCTATTGGAATTGTACGGGTTCAAGGTAAAGCAAAAATATTTTTAGACCATTTGATTATATTTTTGTGTTATATAGTTCCTCCATTAATTGTTCTGTTTCCAAGTAATCTTTCTGTTCTGGTCAATTCAAGCACACAAGCTACATGTAATGCTACAGGACTTCCTAATCCCATCTTTTCATGGAGTAGGTAAGGAAATCCTTTAAAATAGCTATCAACTAAATGCTCATCATTTTTCAGCACTGTGTATTAAATAAGCATTTAAATTATGGGAAAAATATAAACCCCTGAATTATTTCTTGGCAAATGTTGACCCCTTTGATTGAGAAAAAGACATACTATTTAAAAGGGTCAAAATTGTTGTTGATTAGCAAAATAACAAACTAACATCAATACAATTCATAATCAATAATAGCACAAAAATCAGACACACGAGATGAAGACATGTGATACAAAATGTTGTGTATGACATAATCAATGATGTAATGAGTCATGATTGTAATATATATTTCCAACACTCCTCCTCAATCATGGCTCTGTGACTCCTGTCTTAACACATAACAAAACTGGTCTCGAGCCAGAGGCTTTGTGAAAATATCTGCAGTCATCTCCTTTATAGTAGTACAATAATGCAATTCAATTTCCTTGCTTCCAACTAATTCTTGAATAAAATGATGTTTAAATGTCTAGATGTTTGGATCTTCCATGATGTTGTGGATTCTTTACCATACCAATACAAACTGATTATCTTCCATAATAATGATATGGCCATTTGGTAGGTTTCTAAATTAAAAGTTGAGTCATTTTATCGAGACTCTCCTGTACTGCACTGGATAATGCCTTATATTCAGCCTCAGCTGTTGACAATGCTACACTGTCTTGCTTTTTGCTCCTCCAAGATTTTGGTGCACCAGCAATGCAAAAAAAAATAACCGTAGAGGTAGATCTTTGACCTCCAATGTCACCTGCCCAATCAGCATCAGAGTAACCAATGGGCATACTAGATTCATCTCTCCTGAACATTATTCCATGCTAGAAAGTACCCTTCAAGTATCACAACACTCATTTAGCTGCAGTCCAGTGAGATTGGTCTTGTTTACTACAAAATCTTGCCAGTAATCCAACTGCAAACGCTATGCATCGTACATGTAGCTAAGTACCTCAAACTTCCAACGAGAGACTGATAAGCTTGTTGATCTTGGGATTCACCAACTCTCATCAGCTTTCACCAGGTGTTCGCCTGTATTCATTGGAGTGGAGGTAAGATTACAATTTTCCATCCCATCTTGGTCAACAGTTTTAGATAAATGCTGGTTGTCCCATTTAAGTCATTCCTTTCTCATCATCCTGGACTATTGATGTGGGGTAGGATCACGCTGCCACCAGGGAGGTTGAGCGCGGAGCAAACTAATGGAAGTATGTGAGATATACTTAAAGACTAATCGCCCAGAAGTCCCCCAGGTTGGCAGTACTAGACAGGTCGTAGAGCGGATATCGAGCTTCTTATGTCACTAGTAACCTCTGTCTCAATAGCAACTCTTATACTCAGACTAAAAATTTCCAACAGAACTGTGCTCAGCCAGGGTTTAAATAACTGAGCGTGTGTGTGTGTGTGGTATGACATAAAGACTAGCATGAAAAGACTACAACATTATTAATGAAAGTGTTAATTATTTAGTTCTTTCAATCCTTCAGGATTTCTCAGGGCTACTCTATTGTTCATTGAAGGTGTAAGGCTCCTCACAGTTTCCACATCTGACATACCCAGAAAATTATTTCAATTCTCCTAAGTCCTTTATATCAAACTGTGGCGAAGTTGCTGTTCAATTGAAATCACATGGGGGAAGTGAAATAGCGTGTAACTAATTCAAATAGCACGGTAACTAAGTGGAAACTAAGTGAAATACCACAGTAGCTAAGTGAAATAGTATGGGTAAGTGCACATGTGTGCAGCGTTAACCTTGGAAACGTACAGTTGAGTAGTTTCTAGTTAGAGAAATATCATTCTTTACCACAGAAGCTCTACTCGTATTAGACATAGTGTTTTTTCAACAGATTAGGAGGAGCCATACATTGAAAATGAAGTTCCAGCAGAAACTAATCCTGAAATAGGAGATAGTGACTGAACAATACAGTGTAGCTACAATTGCAAATAACTTTTGTTTAAATGCTGGCCTACTATTAGCGAGTGATAGAACTGGTTACCATGCTATAGCTAGTCATACTATAATCATATTATTGACGTAGCAAGAAAAATGTGTAATCTTCTCAATATATGTATGCATGAATCAGAACTTGACTGAGTGAAACCCTTGATTTGTAGATGTGAATCTAATGCTGAGTTCCAGCATGGCTTGTTTCGGACCATAAATGCTTTTATTTAAGCAACACATCAAATGTTTTTCACAATCCTTTACAAATCCTATGGGCGGTTCCATATATACCTCCTCCTGCAACGCACCATTTAGAACAACTTTGTGGACATCAACATGATGAAGTTTCAACTTTTTTTGTTGAGATTGAAATTAAGTACAACAGGACAAAATGTCTCATCATAATCTGAACCAAACTTTTGATTGAAGCCCTTTGCTACAAGTCTGGCTTTATATTGCTTCATAGAACTGTACTATTGGTTTTGATCTTACACCCACTTTGAGCCAGTAGCTTTCTTGCCAACTGGTAACTCTGTCAGATCCCAGAAGTCATTGACCTTCAGTGAGTCCTTTTCCTTGTTATCCCTCAGTGCGCATGCGCTAGAGGGTTAGTAGTCGTCCTGTCTGTTTGTCTGTCTGTTTGTCTGTCTGTCACGCTCTGATTTTGGAGATTACTGAAAAATAACAGTTGATTTGGGTATGAACTTACTCAGGACGAAGATTTAAAACCTTTTATTGTGCTACTTTTTTTTTAATTTCGGGCTAATCATTAAGAAAACACGGTGCTTTCAACTCCACGTAGGTACCAGCTTTTATAGGCAGCGCCCCCTAGCATCATGTCATAATCACGTGAGCAAACAATTTCTGCAGCCAGCAGTGTAGTTCGCTTTATGCTCAGAAAAGTTAACCGAGTTGAAAGAAGTGAAGTTTAGCGTAGAAAATGTATACAGGTGACTGGCTAGTTTAGCTTCTTCTCTTATGAAGACAGTGTTTCCATGTACCATTTTCATTGGTTGAGCTATTTTGATACTTCACTAAAAATAGCTAACAGATTGCTTGTTCTTTTGGAAGGAGATTATATTGTAGTAGCTGGTAATGTTTAATAGCGCTGAGGGTTCGCACCTTTGGTGCTTCATTCATGACTTCACTCCACTTGGCTGAATCTTTACTGCTAATTGCTTCCACGTGTGTGGTTGGTTCATTGTGTACCACAAGGTGAGCTAGTTGTGGAAACCATAATAGTCTACCAGTCATCTCCTTGTGATTCAACACTTGACTGATCTTCTGGAGTTGTCGTTTCCTCCTGTGATACTGATTCTATTTCATCAATCTGTTTGCAAGGTTTTCAGTTTGTGTCCAGAAAAGTTTTCTATTTGTGCCTGCTGTTCCTTGAACTTCTCAAAGACTTGGTCTTTAGTCTTGAGTGGATACACCCATGCAAAGTGAGTCTAGTCATCAAGAAATGTGAGGAAGTACTCTGCTCCTCTGAGAGACTTTACACCCAGCTTTCCACACAGATCTGAATGAACAAGTTCCAAAGATGCTGAAGTGTCATTCTTGCTCAATTGAAACTACATTTACTCTGCTTCCCACCAATACAGGCTTCACATGTTCCAATTTCATCCATTAAGGTGAAGTTGAGTTTGTTGACAAGTTCACTCCTTACTATATTCATTATACTTTGTTAGCACAAGTGTCTAATCTTTGATGCCATTGTCTCATTGTGTTATCCTGGGTAATATTTCCACATTCCTAGGGCTTCAAAGTGCACTTCAGGTAATACAGGCTGCCCTTTTGTGAACCAACGGCTAACACTTCATCTTCTTCATTCCTGAATTCACACATTGATTCATCAAAGTCAACTGTTTTGCCTGCATCTGTGGCTAGAGACACTCACTAGATTGTATGCAAGGTTAGGTATATAGAGAACACTATTTGGCGTACACTCCTTCTTAGTATCATCTTGGAGAGTCATTTCCATGTGTATAGCTCCTTCTCCCTTGACATCTAGCATACTGACATCTCCTAGTGAGACCTTTTCTTCTGCAGAGAAGAACATTGGCACAAGAGGAAGATCATAGAAGCTTTGTGGATCAAGAACAGACTACACAATGAACCTGGACAAAGACCTGCAGACATATTGTGTGTGGAATTCTCATCTCATATCACAAAATATAATTAACATACTAACATCTTAACCATTCACTCATTCTCTATCTAATTTGCAGTTAGCCATTCACTTATTCTCCATCCAATTAGTGGCCACCATTCATCCATTTTACACCATCTCACATCACTACCATACAATGACACCTCTCTTGGTTCTCAACTCCTGCTGACTTGCTTGGGGCTCATTCTGTACCGGATACAAATTTCTTGGTTCTTCAGATCACATTATAAGCAATACTTCATTTGACAATAACTCTACTATACCCTCACCCCATAGGCCTCCCCTCATCGGGGTCATCCTACATTGAATTATCCAGCTAGGGTAGTTCTTCCTGGCAAAAGGAATAGTGGAAAACTAAAACAAACAGTTCAGACAATCACGCCTAGGCCCATAACCTGTTGCAAATTAGCAAACTAACATCAATACAATTCATAATCAATAACAGCACAAAAATCAGACACATGAGATACAGATCGCTCAAAAGATACATGTTACAAAATGCAATGTATGGATGTAATCAATGATGCAATGAGTCATGTTATAAATTTCCAACAATAATTTGATTATATAGAATAATTAGGAAGTAATTTATTTTGTAATTGTACAAGTATAATTTTAAATTATGTGGATATTAGAATGGTCATAGGCTCTCAAGTGTTAGAACAAATACAGGATTTACCTAGAGACAAGTTTCTCATCAATGGAGGGATTCTAATAATTACATCGGCACAAATGAATGATGCTGGCACATACACATGTACAGCATCAAACCTTGCAGGTGAAACTTCAGCTTCGTTTAATGTTATAGTATTAATGTAATCTGGCACATAAAACAACTTTCTGGAACAACTTCCAATACAGGATACCACACCTCCTAGCCTTGCTCAAACCACACCCACATTTATTTAAATTGTTTTTGTTGTTTAAAAAAGTATCATTGCTTTAAAGCCAATATTTTATAAAAAAATAATTCTTATTCTAAAGCTACTGTAGTTGATCCTTCTGGAAATCTTGGGGGATTTTATATTAAAGCAACAATTATCACAAGAGAGCAAAATCATTGTAGACTGATCCAATTAGATTGCTGGTCAATGTGTATGAGAACCTATCAGAATTAGCATTCCAAACTTTATTTGAATGAAAGTTGACTTTGCAATAAATAATTACCAGGGCCACACACGAATTTCAAAGGGTTAAACTAGCAATTCTCTAGATTTCCAGGACAGACACCCTATTCTTGCAGGAAATAATGAAATCATTTTTCAATGACAGTTGGCAACCATGAAGGCACACACTATAACTGGAAAGCAATGGTATCAGCTGTGTGTAATAATTCGTTAACTGTCAAATATACTGCAAGATTATAGTTAGCTGCTGTTAGCATTGCACACTAAATTAAAGGATCAATTTAAAACCTTACAGAGCCAGTAATACTGAGAGAATTTCTAGCACTATACTGCAAGAATCTTGAAAGTATGGCAAAAATTATCACAATCTTTCCTTCATTGAAATGATTTAGGGATGTAAAACAGGCAGTAAATCTGTAAATGCTTATGCCTCTCTGATATTTTGGATACATACTTTTCTGTTTTTCCCCTACCTACTCCAATAGAAAATGTGTTGCCTACTACCTCTAAACACAAGAATCTCCGGCTTCCGAATAGTGAGCCTTGTCAGTGCCCGCAAAGTTTGCAAAAATATATGAACGTCCTGGTTTATGAATAAGACCATGCCTCTTCTAAGGTCACAGTTATAGCATTCCACAATGAACTGAACTGAATGTCTACTCCTTTATAACCTAAGGTAAACATTTAAAATTGGTCAGTCAGAGAGTGTGCATAAATCATTTTAATTCTTGTGATGAGAATAATATTTATCATACTTATGGTCAAAAAATTAACTGGAGATATAATTAGTATTCTTAGCCAATATTGTATTAATAAATAAGATAAATGATGACTATGGCTGTATAGAGAATTACTTTTGGTAAATACTAATTTGAAAATTCTTCTGTGACTAGGTACACTATAAGTTAATTCCAGATAGCTATTTTTGTAAATACTGTTTATTCAGCAAAATGACTGATTCATTCATCATTATAGTGTGTGAGGTATGGTATGCTTGTGTACTATCCACATTTCTTCCTTTAAGTTCCAAGCCAGTGATGGGAAGAATAAATATTATGTCAAGAAGGAAGCATCTTTGAAATGATTCTAAGTAATAAGCTTTTGTGCCTTTTTGCATTGTTCTATAGGTTCTATTTACACAACACCCAGAAAAATACCAAGAAAACGATTGCGTTTCAGTGTAATTATTGAAACTATTTGTAGGAGGACTAGTTCTGTTTTATATGCTAAAGATGAGTAATTATACACTCATAACTCTAATGAAAATTTTATTTGTGTGTGACCTTTTTTTTTTCTAATTTGCACATGTTAATACGTCCTATTTGCTATCAAGTGTGTTATGGAAAGTGTTTGAGATTTAATGTCAGAAGCAAATTGTTCAATTAACACATGCTGCTAGTCTTTTTGTATTAAAGTGCAAGATAATAGATATAATATTCATTACATTTGATACGGAAAAAAATTTCTGCTAGCTAGAAAGTGCTGCTGTTAGTATACAATGAAACTCTTTTAATCACAAAAGCATGCGAATTTAATAAATTGTTGTTTTGTTAATTTCCAAGGATATAAATTCCATAATTTTACCACCACACTGAATCAGCTAAATCAATGATCTTTCTCCAGCTGAATTATGAGCCAATGCATTGGTGTTTAAAAAAAGAAGAATTGCTCTTGCTACCTTATGAAAAAAAATGTATTTAGGAGTAGGAAAAATGAACCCTTAGAATTCAGAAACCCATTGAGTTAAAGCCACTTAACATCCAAAACAAATTTTCTTTCCATTAATATAAATTTACTGCATAGTATCAACAATAGACCTTGTGTTTGACTGTATTTTTCCATGGCGTAGTGAAGTCATTCACTTATAACTTTCTGTTTGCACTCTAGCTATATTCAATTGTTTTTGACTGAATGCAATTAATGCTCTGCCATTATGACAGTTGGCAAACTCAATAAAATATTCCACTTCCATTCAAAGTAAATAGTATTACATAGTATGCACCAGTTTTAATTTATGTGAGATGATGCAATATTGTAGTTCTGTTCTTACCCTTCTTTTTATGTCTTGCTGGGATATCTGATGGACTATTTTTAGATAACTGTATGAATAATAAAGAAATGTGTACAGGATACTCAACTTCTAATTAGAGCAAGAAATCTCATTATAAATAGTGCAGTAAGCTAGCTATTGTTCCAGTTAAATTTGATACAATGAATCTGTACAGTATTTATGAATTGTTGTGTGTTTTAAATTTTGCTTTCTTTGAACATTCCACTGCTCAGAGTATACGTCTTTCTGGTTATTACCCGCTACGCAGTGGAATTACTGATGCAAATGATGTTGAAAAAGCAGTGTGTCGAGAAATCACAGATAGAATCAGTTTTGGATCCCCAAGATTTAATAACGAATTAGTGAGGAGTGCAAATTCAAAGGTCAATTTCTGCTCTAATGAATACTGCAAATGGGTGTCCTCGCGTTTAAAGTCTCGACTTGATGTCCTAGCCAATGTGTATCCACATGTGATGTCTATTCTATTGGCTTGGTCAAACAGTTCTTATAGCTATCCCTATGGTATAGTTGAATCAAACTCCCTCCATTATGAAGGTACGCCTCATTTTTCTTCTACCACATTTAAACAAATGGTCATATACAGTTCAATCATTCCCTGCATGATTTATTAAAGCCGCAGTATAATAGTTTAACAATTCGCCCAATGTTTTCACTACTTTGTGCCAAATAGGATAAGTTTTTTTGTTAATATTCATTCTATTATTAAATTTTCTTTGCAGGTCGCTCCATTCGAGTGCGTCTCTCCAACTCTATAACTAACATTAATTATTATTTACTGAAAGCTTTAGAAATTGGTTTTGACTGGGTATACTGGGAATCTTCTGATATAGTGAGATTGAGTGTGCTTCCATCCAGTGAGTTATTATTATATAATTAGATAGTATTATGTTCATGTCTTGAAAATAATGTTTATAACGTGACTGCTAATTACCATATCAAATTTGCATGCCTATTGTAATAGTAAAAATATTTGCCTTGATTAGGATTAGACCTGGAACAAATATCAAAACAACTATCATCCTAGTGAGACTATCAGCCATTTACAGATAGCCAGGCAGGCAGAGTCTGTTCCTTAAAACCTTTCCTTTGCCAAGCATTGTAAACAATTCAGACCGAACTCCATATTTTAATAGCTACTAATCTGGATTAAAATATCTAAGCTTTATTAATCAAAGGGAACTGCATTAAATTTAGATCTAGTGAAACATTTTGCATAGCTAGCTAACATTCATCAATTTGAGCTGTTATTCTGATAAACATTGTTCTACACTCTATTTTAAGAATGTTAATATTTTCTTCATTAGACTTTGGCATATAAAACTATAATATTTCTAACCAATAAGTGGCTTTAATTATAGTGTGTGTGTGTGTGTATCGAATACCACAAACAAAAATTATCATATCATTTTATGTATCATTATTGTTTATCTATACTTATAAGATTTTAATGTTGTTCCAGATTGTGATAGAGTTGTAGATGGTATATTCTTGCTGGATTCTTCAGGAAGTGTAGGACAACAAAACTTCAGGCGCTTCTTGGACTTCATGAAAAATGTGGCTTCATACTTCAACATTGGCCCAGATGCTAGCCAGTTTGGTGCTATCACTTTCGATAGCAGCTCAAGAGTTCATTTTAACTTGAACGCATATAATACTTTGAGTGGTTTAAAAAGTGGAATTAATGCAATTCCTTATCCTGCCAGAGGAACTTATATCGTCGATGCTCTGAATTTGGCAAGATCAATGTTTAACCCATCCAACAATTTGGGAGCGAGAGCTGCATCTGAAGGAGTTCCAAAAATTGCTGTAATAATGACAGGTTTGTTGCTTGCACTAAGACACCAGTTAAAGGATATCATGCATTGTATATAAAGCCTTTTTCTCAAGATTATTAGTATATATTATGCATATGTCCAATAACTCACATGTTAGACATTCCATTAGATAGATATTTTATAAAATACATGCAATGCAATTCTTCTGGTAAAACACATTTTTCTTGCATAGCAGTGGCAGTAGTACTTAGAACATGTATTATCAACTATGCTTTCTAAATTACAAATATCTGTGCATTCATATTAAACGTTTTTTGTTATTGGATATGAATGTGCGATTAAGTTTGATTTTGTTGCTCGTTTAAACATCACAAATTGTTACTGTTGAAGTAAGTTCTGCAATTTTCAATCGGTACTAAAAAAAAACTATTAAATCTATATATTTACTACAGTATATATAACATATATGCAGATGGACACATATTTGATAATATAAATACATTGACAGCCAGAGCAAGAGACCTCCGTAATCAAGGAGTTGTGATATATGCCATTGGAGTGGCAAATGCTAACATCGGTCAGCTCAATAGGATTGCTACAGATCCAGACAGAGATCATGTATTTTTTCTCAACAGCTTCAATGATATAAGTGGATTCGTGGACACAATGAGTGCTGTTACATGCAGTGGTCAGTTAATACAATTGAGACTATGTTATGCATGCCTTTTTCATTCCAGCTATGCAACTATAAATACTTTACTAGGAAATGCACCGAAACAGTCAAGTTAAAAATCATGCTAGATAGCCCCCCTCCCCCAATAAATTTTTTTTTTAATTACAACATGTGGTTTGTCAGCATACTAATGCTACCAGAAGCAACTGACCAAAATCACAAGTAAAGCTTAAATGGATGTATTAGTAAATTTGAAGATATAGTTTTGTTAGTTAAAATTATTTTAGACTTAAATGAAACTCTGATGGTCACAGAAAAAGGAATTGCCTGGGTTATTAAAAAAAATTGTAATAATTATTATTGGGTACAAAAATTGCTAAGCAATTAATGCTAAATTTATATTCATTACCAAAGTTCTCATTATCTCTCTCGTTGATTTTATTTTTAATTACTATTTTCAGCTCCAGCCATTATCGACCCTGGGGATAACACCACTACAGAGGTTGATAATGGAAATATCAAATATTTCCAATCTACATGCCTTACCTTTTCAACTAGAGTCATCGTAGATCTCCTTGACATAACTGGGACTTCGCATTTGTACGTCTCATCTACTGTCACTAATCCTGGACCTCTCACACCCAACACACAAAAGGATGAAACACCAAACACAAACAGGAGGCGTGCTGAAGTAACATTACAATCAACTAAAGTAAGAGCAGTCAGAATGCAGAGCTGCTGTTGTTAAATTATATTAACATTTCACTTACAGTAAATACATAGTAGATTTGCATAAATATGAAGAGCTTATTCAGCATATATTTTACCCCTAAAGAAAATAAATATGCATCCTTTTTCCAGTTGATGTGCTCACAAAAGACTGAATTAACTTCATGTGTAAATAAGAATTATTGAAATAAGGATCACTATAAATTAATGGAAATGTGAATTATATTTTGTCTTTGAAGCAACAAATAGTATTAATTCAATCTTCAGCTGTATATAATTATTTTTCAATGGCCTATTCATTTCACTATAGATAATATAATGATATAGCTTCCATTTGCTTATCATAGGTGGTATATATTGGAGTTCAAGGACAAACACAAATGGCTACTTTCACAATAATTGTTTGGGACAACTTGTTTAATCCTGCTGATGTCTACAGAAATTTGATTGAGGGTCAACATCTCGGAGAAACTGTGATAGAAGCCAGTAGTACTCTCGTACCTGATGGTAGAGGAAACCAGTACGTTATTCATTTAGTTGCTAAAACCATTACTTAATTTGTAAGAAAAAATAAAAAGTGCATGATACTAAATTAAAGGCCCACCTATATCATAATATCATAGTTCACTTTTGTATCACTTAATGATTCTAATGGCTTCAAATTTTAGACATATGAAAACTAGAATAACAGGAGAAAAGTTAAATAAACCCATTCTTAATTACAATGTGAAATTTGCCTAGTTTACTGCTTCTGCATGTACCTACTTTTGCTTCATCTCAACTGGCTTTTTCCTCTTTTGGAAGATATACTTGGTATGCATGTTTATATATGGCTGAAAAAGCAAGCAACATCAGTTATCAAATTGAAGCACGGATTAGAATGGAAGTAGTAATAATATATTAATAAGATATAGATAAATATTAATACTTATAGCACACGAGGCAAGAGTTACAAGTACATATGGGACAAATTTTACGAGCACGCAAATATTTTTCACGAGCCCAAAGGCGAGTGAAAATGTGGCGTGAGAGTAAAATATCATTCCCATATTGTACGACGAGTGTGATAAGTGATTTATTGCTTCTTTGAAATTTTTCTCAACCGGTTACAATACAATTTTCATTGATTTTACTTGCTACGCGCGCGCTACAAGGAGCGTACAATATAAACCGTACAATATGGGAGAATACAGAACGCTCGCATGATGCGGAAATATTCAAGTAAAAATATCAAAGCTGCAATAAATATATTTATTCCACCCTAAATATCTTCACAATGATATTTTTGGGTACGTGACCTATGAGATATCTCATGATATCTCATGGCGTTATCTTATGGCTGTACTGCGCAAGCTCATTACCAGAGTAATTATAGCAACCTGGGCCTGGCCACAAGTTTTCTGTGTTTTTACAACTACCTTTACTCTAGTGGAGCCTACCCAGCCAGGTTAGAGCAGCTGCTATAATATCAGCTGGGGTTGTAGGGAGCCCCTAGTAAGTTTTCGCTAACTTTACACTGTGAGTTACCAAAAAACTACTTCAGTGAAGATATCTAGTGTGGAATAAACCACTTATTGCACTCGTCAGAGTGATATGGCTAGATATTTCACTCTCAGGCTTTATTTTCACTCGCCTTTGGCTCATGAAAATAAATTAGCCTGCTCTTGAAATATTTCCCCATATCACACTCTGACTCATGTAATAAGTACTATATATATAATATATATATATATATGTTGGAAACAGCGCAGTGTTCTGCCTTTGACAGATTTAACCAGATAGTTGGACATTTCATCCATTAGGTCCCCTACTCAGTGAGACCAACTCCATATTGTCTTTATCTGTAGCAATAATTGAGCTTGGATTTTATGATTTAACCTTGTGGTTGATCCCATGCATTGAGATCTGAGTAGGAAATTCAATCTTGAAGTGATGTCAGAGTGATTTACTGGTTGATTAGGACTATTCCACTATACTCGCCATGACCACTTGCTTAATGCACCAGTGCTCTAACCACTGAGTTACAACAACCAACGGGAATCAAAAACATTTCAATTCTGTATTTTATACCATTAGGGGCATGCTATGCTACAGACTCACTCCCAGCAGACCAAATGAATTTTTTGTTTTGTTTGTTTTCAAATTTTTTTTATCAGTGGAATTTTTTACTCTACTAATTTATCATTTCACAATTTCTTTTCTCAGTCTTCTTTTATTCAATAAATGTATTTCTCTCTTTCACAGACTATTTGCACTATACAGAATTTTAAAAATGTTTGGCTGTAACCAGGGATCAAACCCATAGAACCAAAAAAAAATCTTTAAAAAAAAAGAATTTTGTTTGTTTATTGGGAATTAATATAAGCAGCTAACTATATATAATCATAACAAGTAATGCTTGTGGCTAAAAGTCTCGTTATTTTACTAGTGCTATCACAGGCAATTTACAAGGCTGTAGATGTTAACAAACTAGTTAACAACACATTATACACTAATTTACAATTTTGTTATTGTTGTTAATGGACAGTTTTCAGGCTGTGTATTTAATACAACAATACTTCAAGGTTCATTGTATTTAATGTTCTTCAGGTACTCCTATAGCTTTATAGATGGCAACAATGAAGGAATATTTTCTATTGATTCCATTAATGGTCGTGTTTTTCTCCCTGCAAGTGGCCCAGGAGTCAATTATAGCAGGAAAAGATATCACAATTTAGTAGTTCAAGCTCAAAATATTAATCAACTGTGCCAAAGAGGAAGAATTAGAATTTTTATTACAGTAATAAGAAATAGTATAAAATTCAACAGCATAGGAACTGTCAGTTTAAGTGAAACTGCTTCTGTTGGACTCACAGTCACACAAGTAATTGGTACAGGAGGAACAGGAGCCATTGTTTATTCTTTAGTTAATCCAAGTATGGAGTTTTCAATAGATTCTAACACTGGAGTAATACGATTGGTACGTAGCCTTGATTATGAAGTGGAATCCTCTCACACTTTAACTGTAAGGGCCCAAAGTACTGGAGACTCTGTAGTTTCATCTACAAAGGACATCAACATACAGGTTTTAGATGTAAATGAACTAAAACGTTTTCAAACAAGCTGTGCACGAACTTCGAGTGGGTGTGAATATTTCATTGATGAGAACTCTCCTCCTACAACACTTGGGCAGATAGTTGTGACTGATCCTGATCTTTCTACGCGCCCCACTGGACAAAATATATACTCTTTTTCACCTAATGGAGTACCATTCTCTGTCGATTCTTTGGGAAACATAAGGACTACTACTTCATTAGATAGAGAATCCGTGGCATCATATGTATTCAATTTGAATGTTCGGGATTCTTGTACCCCTAACTGTAGAATGACCATTACAACTCGAATCACTGTGACTGTGCGAGATCTAAATGACAATAAACCAATATTCTCAAGTAAACCGGGAGTCATACGAATACGAGAAGACCGGCACCAGACAACTGCAACAAATGTCATAGCCACATACAGGGCATATGACATAGATGCTGGACCAAATGCTGCTGTAACATTTTCACTGTCACCATCAAACATTCCTTTTTCTCTCTCTGGTGGAAGCTTAAGACTTGTTGGAGCAATTGACTTTGAGACTACTGAATCTTATAGTATAACCATTACTGCTTCCAATCCAGGAAGTAGCCAAAGCACTTCAACAACTACTACTATTCAGATTATTAACGTCAATGATAATAGACCTGTCTTTACTGGCACTCCGTATTCTGTTGTGGTAACAGAAAATAGTCCAAAAGGTACTGGAGTAATAGATGTCTCAGCAACTGATGCAGATAAAGGTTTATATGGGCAAATAGAATATGTTATAAGTTCGGGTAACTCTCTGACCTCATTTCAAATAAACCCACAATCTGGATTAATAACTACTGACAAAGAGATTGATAGAGAAACTATATCATCTTTCCAACTGATTGTAATAGCCCGAGATTTTGGTAGCCCTCGCATGGCTACATCTGTAATTGTATCTGTGTCAATTAGAGATGAAAATGACAACAGCCCAATATTCAATCCTTTCAGATATCAAGAATCTGTAAGAGAAGACATTTCAGTCAACCGAAATGTTGTTCTTGTTATTGCGACTGATGCTGACCAGCCAATGACTTCCAATTCAAATATAGTCTACTCTATCTTGGGCGGAAACATAGGAAATGCATTTAGAATTAACTCAAGAGGGAATATACAAATTAATCAAATGTTAGATTATGAAACTACTCCTTCCTATAGCCTGACAGTTGAGGCCAGAGATTCTGGGACACCTTCGAGGAGCAGTACAGCAACTGTGACAATCACTGTGCTCAATGTCAATGAGAACCCTCCCACACTCAGTGGTGACCAGTCCGTTAGTATCTCTGAGTCGGTACCTGTGGGATCAACTGTTGCTATTTTTCAGGCTCAAGACCAAGACCAAATGGCAGTCATGATAAGTATCACTGCTGGAAATGCTGAAGGGAAATTTTCCATTAGTTCCTCAACTGGTGTCATTACAGTGGCTTCGCCATTGGATTATGAAACAGCCATTATGTATACCCTCACCATCACTGCATCAGATGGCACACAAACCACATCATCCAGATTAACTATCACTGTAGAAGATGTCAATGAATTCACTCCATCATTTTCGGCACCGTTTTCATTTACCATTCAAGAAGAACAACCATCAGGCTCTCTGGTGGGAACTGTTACAGCTACTGATCAAGATCGTGGGGCTATTGTGGCCTACCAGTTTGTGAAGAATGACCAGGTAACACAATTATTTTTACTTGATGCCAGCACAGGTAGGATCACAACTGCAAGTGTGCTAGATCGAGAAGCATTAGAACCAGTATTTCAGCCTCCTGGATCTATGGTGACAGTTCAAATATCAGCTACAGACAATGGCTCTCCTTCCAATTTGGCTATTAAAGATTATGTCATTACCTTACTGGACATCAATGACAACCCACCAATTTTCTCTAATACTAATTTTAGCACTCAGCTCCAGGAAAACCTTCTTGCAGGAGAAATTGTCTTTGATATTCTAGCAACAGATTCTGACTTAGGAAATAATGCTAGAATATCATATTCATTTATGCTCTTAAACAACCAGGGGTTTCCTAATCCATTCCGATTGAATGCAGCTGCTAATTCTATTGAGACATCCCAAGCATTAGATTATGAGCTAAAACAGTTTTATGATTTCTCCATCCGAGCTTCAGATGCTGGATCTCCTCCAAATATCAGTACCGTCTATGGAAGACTGCACGTAATTGACGAAAATGACAACTCACCCATTTTCAATGCCAGCACGTATTATCTCATTTTAAGAGAAGATAAGCTCCCAGGAAGTACAATAGCAACTGTCCTGGCCACAGATGCTGATAGTGGAACCAATGGAGAAGTAGAATATTTTATCATCGGTCAAAGAGATTACATGCCAATAGAAGGGGGCTACTCTGAAACACTGTATCAGATTGGAAAAACATCTGGACACTTGAGCATTCTTAACTCATTTGACTACGAAAGATCAACATCGGAAAACCTAACCATTCATGCCAATGACAAAGGAATTCCACAAAGAACTGCTTCAGCTACAATTCTGATTACCGTACTCAATGTTGATGAAGACCCTCCATATTTCCCATTGTCATCTTCCTGTGATGCCACCGTTAAAGAGGATATATCCATTGGAACATTCATATCTAATTGTACAGCAATTGACCCAGATTTAATGGGCGGAGCCGAAGGCTTTGTAACATACTATGTTGCTAGCCCACAATTTACAATTGGCAACACTACAGGTGAAATAAGATCTATTGCTCCGCTAGACAGGGAACAGCGCGGTAGTTATAGAATACCCATAGTGGCTATCGATCCCTCTGGTAAAATGGTTACTCAAGAATCTGTTATCACTGTTACAGATGTCAATGACAATGCTCCAGTATTTGCCGAGGCCACCTACAGCTACAGATTCACTAACCAAGATATTCAAAATCACAAAATTCAGTTTATTACCGTACATGCGGCAGATGCTGACAGCGGAGACAATGGACTAGTTTCTTTTTACATAGGAAATGTAATCTCTACTGACATGCAGAGTTCAGTAGAAGTAATTGCAGCAGACGGCGGATTGCCACAATTCAACACCAGTGTCCGTGTAACAATATCATATGATAGTGCTTGTCTAATACAAGTCTACACTATTGACTCCAGTAACGGAACTATGTGGGCGAGGCTTATGTGCTCTGTTAATGTCTTACCATCTCCAACCATTAACCTTATTCTAGGTCAACCAGGTTCTATATCGTGCCAAGTAATAACAAACCTGGTTTCAGAATACCAGTGGATACAAAATGGTGTCAATATCATGAAACCTGTAGTACTAGACAGAGGTACTGAAGAGGCAAGTCTATCAATTTCTAAAACCACAAGTAGTAATGCAGGAGATTATGCATGCAAGGCCACCAGTGAAGTAGGGAGCTTGCAATCAAGTGCTACAAAAGCTTCCATTTTAGGTAACATTGTAAATGCACTGTCATTCTTATTCATATTAGTACATAGCAAAAAAAATTTCTTATTAGCTTGCACAACACCAAGCACTTATAAGCCATATTGTACAGAAAAACTTGTTCAAAATTAAGTTTATTCAAAAGGCAATTATTATAAACCCTCACCTAGCATGCATGGGAGGATTATAGTGGTCATTCTGTTTGTCTGTTGGTCTGTCTGCCACACTCTGATTTTAGAGAATATTTGTAATTAACTGTTAAATTAGATATGAATTGACTGAGACAGTGATTTGAGTCCTTTCATTGTACTGTTTTTTTATATTTTGAGCTCATTTTTGAGAAAATGAGAAGCAGTCAGCTCTTTGTGCAGCAGTTACTAGCTTTAGGAGAACACTGCACTTTACTGTCGTGTCGTAATCATGCAAGCTAATGTATGTGTTACCCATGGTAGTTTAGCCTTATGCAGAGTGCTGAAATTGGAGTGTTGAAATTGTTGATGAATGTCCATTGCATCTATGAAGACAGCATTTACCATCTACCGTTTTCACCACTTTTGTTTTTGGTCTGAGAAATGATTTTGTAATAGCTAGCTAGTGTATAGTAGTGCTGAGGTTTCGCACCTTTTTTTTTTGGAATAAATTGAGATGTAATTATATTGAATGAATTCATTTTAATACTTGGTAATTTTATCAATGACTGCTTGCATTATCTAACCAAAAATATTTCTTGTCTCACTCTAGTTCCTCCAGTTATAGTATCCCCTCCAACTGATATTGCCATACGTCTGGGTACTACTGCCACCTTCAATTGCTCTGCTATTGGAGACCCTCCTCCTAGAGTGGAATGGTTTAGAGGTACCTCACGGCTAGCTGAAGGAACAACACTCACCTTTCCCAGTGTCAGTAGCTCCCTGGCTGGCATCTATACCTGTGGAGTGACAAGTTCAGCTGGAGCAAATGCTGCATCAGCAAGACTTATTATTTTTGGTAAGTTCACTACCACAAATATAATATCACTACAGAAGAATCTCCATTTATGTTAGCAGTTGTTGTTTATGTTATAGCACCAGCAGAGACTATGAAGCTTATGTAGTATAAATAGTCTTTTTTATTCAGGAATAGTATTTTTATATTCATTTGATAGCTCTTAGAGTATCTTTCAATCCTTTTACCATGTTCAAATTTTAATCTACATTTTTTTCATTCTATAATATAGACAAATACAATGTGATAAGGCTTCGATTGACTAACATAAATAATCCAAAAAGTGATGGCAGCTGTCAGTTTTTTGACCCTTCAATCATAACTTCTACCATTGGCACTGCAACCAAGCATAAAGCACTTGTGGCAGGCTTGACAGGATCCAATATTTGTGAGAATTCTGCTTGCAGTCCTAATCCTTGCAAGAATAGAGGCACGTGCACTGTAGATGACCAAGAAGTGGGAGGTTTTGTGTGCACATGCAAGAAAGGCTTTACTGGAGCGACTTGCAGTACTGATGTGGATGAGTGCATTCAAAGTATGTTTATTTATTTTAGTGCTCTTCATCATAAGATTACATCAGTATACACTAACTAAATCCTTGCAACTCTTAATAACATATTACTCTTCTCATCATATAGTTTTGTAACTCTAGCTCTCTGCTGTTGTTGTTGTTTTTTTAGTGTAAATATTGATACTGTTTATTGAGTTTGTTGTTATTTTTGTTTACACAGGTCCATGTGGTACAAATGGAAACTGTGTTAATACCAGAGGTTCGTATGATTGTAACTGCTTCTTGAATAGAACAGGACGATGGTGTGAACATGTGGATTCATGCTCTGCAATGCCATGCAACAGTTCAGGTAGTCTGTAGTTGTATGGGATATTTTTCTTTGCAAATAGTTATGTGAAGGCAATTATATGTGTGTAACATTAGGATGTTGGTTTCATTAGAAAAATAAATACCAAACATATAAACTCCCAGTAGCTATATAGATTACATGGCAATTTAAGCGCCTAGAATCATAACTATTTAAAAAGCATAATATTCTTTTTTATGGAGCTAAAATATGAACAAAAATTTAACATTATCTTTCTTTTACAATTTTGGGACCAAATGTGCTTCTATAAATGGTGAGTGAGACCATATTAAGAGTGTTTTTAGGTATGTGTTAATTTAATTCTGGTAGTGAGGAGCCCATGTGAGCCCATGTGATGCCATGTGATGCCATTTGTCAAAAAACAGTTGTTTTTATTGGCTTACCTCCAGCTTGTTCAGATACTATAAGTATATATGACAGCAACAAAGAAGCCTTATTTAATTTTTGACAAAAACAGTTTGATTAGCTTCTGTTTGTCTTAAGAAGCTGTGGTGAGTGCTACTGTGGAATTAAAACCCTTTACCAAACATCAATCCACCAGCAGCTCAGCTTGGCAATGACATATTTCTGGAATACATGTAGTTGTTATGACACTGGACATAAAAGTCACAAAATAGCAGTACTTAGAAAAATGAAAATCGTCTAATTTTGTTGTCCCTAATCAAGCGACACTATGTAGGTTGAGTACCTAAACATTAGCACAGCATTGTGTGATGAGTAGGCAGTGAATTTCAACAATGTGATATTCTTACCAGAAAAAAAAATCACAATAAGTGTCTTTAAAATCATTGAATACATAGAATGATGGGACAGATTAAATTGTTAACCTATAAACATACCCCTACAAATACCTTGGTTCATACGGAACATAGGATTTATGTCTGCATTAATTATTATAGTAAAATGCATACTCATTCCTTTCAGCTGGAGAGTGTCTGGAGTCAACTAGTATGTCTGGATATGTCTGTGAACTGGTACAGAAAGATGTGGCTGTGGTAGTCAGTGCACCCAAGCTAAGCTTACTCCATTTAAATGAACTTGTGCAAGATTTCATTTATGCTCAGCAAAGAGTAAGTAATCTGATATAGATCACTATTGGATTCTTCCATACATTTACTTATCACTCAAAGTTTGAGCTTCATGAAAGTAAAAAAAAATGATATTATAAATTGTGAAAATTAAGTAATCGGCAAATTATCGAGCTAACTGAAGTGAGACATTATCCATGTTTGAGCCTATGGTAACTATATATATTGATGTACATATAGAAAATTAGATGCATGTCTGATAGATTATTTCATTGATTGGCTATTGAAATGCAACACAAAGAATTAACTCAACATACTTAATCTTTATCTTGTTTCTGTTATAGAATTCTTTATTAATTCTTTTCTTACAGTTGGCATTGAACCGTGTGTCAAATAATGTCACAACTAGACGCAAGAGACAAGCTCTCAACTCCTCACCTCTCTTAAGCACCTTTTGCCAACCTCACTTTGTAGTCAGCGGAGATGACTCAGTGTTGTTATGGGTATGTCCACCTGGCGAGTCCAAGCCTACACCAGAGCAACAGCACATGCTGTGCCAGCATTTATTTGATGAAGGTGCAGTTTCACGTTGTAAGTTGCCACAAGGACAGCAGATGAGTGCTCCCACTTCGGAACCTGTTGTTTCAGCAAGGTACAGTTGACAAACACAATATATTCTCATCAATAAAAGACTATCTGGTCATAAGATTTTGTAATTATTTTTATACATTTTAGCTAATAAATAAATATGGTTAAGGTAATTAAGGAGAAAACTAATGTCATAATGTTATTTGTGAGTAGATATGTTGTTGTTGTAATCCATATTTTTCAGCTGTCTGGAATGTATATAATATTTAAGTTAAGTATTATTTGTGGCATGTATAGTGTGGTGGTTGAAGTGGTGCTGGTGGATCAGAGCAACAAGCCAATTGATTCTAAAGATTCCATCAAGACAATCGAAAGCAGTTCTGCAGGAAGTGATCTGTCAAAGCAAGGTATCACATTGGCTACTGTTCAGCCAGAGACTGCAGAAAACAGACCTGTGACTAATAACTCCAGTAAGCGTTAAATTAATTAATATTTTAAAGCAGTGTTGTAATTTTAGCTAGTTAACTCTTGTTCTTCATGGATGATGTGTCTTATCAGCTATGTAAAATTATTATTAGGCAATTTGAGTACAATAATTGGAGCAAGTGTTGGTGCTGTTGCCGGTCTTGCTATCTTGATCATTGCCATTATCATAGTCTACGTACTTGTGGTAAAGAGGAGAAGAACTTATCAAGAAATGAAAAACAAGTAAGTACAAAATTGAGCAACCAACCTGTGAAAGAAAGACTCCTGTGGTTCTAAATAGTGAGAAGTGGAAGCTATTGGATATGTTGTAGCTAATGTCGCATTCCTGTGTAACTGCAAACAGAATTTGAAGAGTTGATTTAATTTTCCCATTTTTTCCCACTTAATGATTGTGAAATATATTTCAATTATGCAGAGAATTGTGGGCCTCACAAGACATGATGAATAGAAAACTTATTGGGGTTAATGGGGAGCATTAACTGAGGTTAATAGGTGACGTAACCCCCGCGCGGGCGGCAAGCATGCGTTAATTCAAAGCTAAGCACAGCTAGCCTAGAAATAAGAGAAGCAGTGAGAACACCTGCTAAGAGAAACGACACAAGCCAAGCCAAACGACGAAGCCGAGTAGTAGATGGCGGAGGAAGGTGAAACGGGCACCGGAGACGCCCCGAGTCCAGCAGGAGCAGTAGTGGTTGAGCCAGGCACCGTGAGGGAGACCCTCAGGGAGATTCTCCTGGAGATCCCAGGGTTCAGGGCGGTGGCTGAGAGAGGAGTGCCCCCAGGAATCGTCGCTGGGCCTCCAGGTGGGGGCTCGTCAGGGGGATCACCTATCCCTGTCCCAGTGCCACCAGTGGGTCCACCTATCCCTGTCCCAGTGCCACCAGTGGGACCAAGCGAGGGTGAGGGGTTGGGGATTATGGATGTATGTGTTCTCTCCCCCTTTGGGGGATGACGAAGGGATGCCAACCGGGCTCCCTCTTTAATACCAGTAGTATCAGGCGGGGGTAGAAGGGGGGGTAGCGTAATTAGTAATGGGTTAACAGGCAGTACAAGGGCAGTAGCGTTATCGGCCCTGTCGGGCTCAAGGCCAGCCGTAGCTGCCCTCATGAGGCTCAAAATGGTTGACTCAGTAGGTACAGGGTGGTAGGTCCAGGCATGCGGCCTACGAGGGGACCTTGGGTGCTCGGCCCAGCAACAATTCGGGCACGTAGCCCAGAGACGATCGGTCTCAGGTTGTAGGTCCGGGCTCACGGCCCCGAGAGGACCTTGGGTGCTCGGCCCAGCAACAACCCAGGCGTGTGGCCCAGAGATAATCAGCCTCAGGTGGTAGGTCTGGGCACACGGCCCCGGCAGGACCTTGGGCGCTCGGCCCCGCAACAACCCGGGCACGTGGCCCAGAGACGACCGGTCTCAGGTGGTAGGTCCGGGCTCATAGCCCCGAGAGGACCATGGGTGCTCGGCCCAGCAACAACCCGGGCACGGGGCCCAGAGGCGATCGGTCTCAGGCGACAGGTCCGGGCACACGGCCCCGAGAGGACCTTGGGTGCTCGACCCAGCAATAACCCGAGCACGTGGCCCAGAGACGTTCGGTCTCTGGTGGCAGGTCCGGGCACGCGGCCCAGAGATGACCAGTCTCAACCACATTGGGCTCTAGGCCCGCCGTAGCAGCCCGCACGGCTTTATCAAGAAATGAAAAACAAGTAAGTACAAAATTGAGCAACCAACCTGTGAAAGAAAGACTCCTGTGGTTCTAAATAGTGAGAAGTGGAAGCTATTTGATATGTTGTAGCTAATGTCGCATTCCTGTGTAACTGCAAACAGAATTTGAAGAGTTGATTTAATTTTCCCATTTTTTCCCACTTAATGATTGTGAAATATATTTCAATTATGCAGAGAATTGTGGGCCTCACAAGACATGATGAATAGAAAACTTATACACTTTAATCACTTTCATTTTGCAGTATGCATACAATTTTTTCCCATTTAAATTATGGTAATTCACCAGACACTATCATTGTCTTTAAAATGAAGCTATGCTACTTTGCTCAAGTGATGTATGACATCATCACTTGTTACTATTTATTTGCTCAAGTGATGTATGACATCATCACTTGTTACTATTTAGTTGTATAATCATATGAAGGGATACACTTTTAATATGAACATAAAATATACTAGCTAGTAGCTGTCATTTTTCTGCATTTTTTTTTCAAACCATCGCATCTATTAGCCAACAAATTAATATAAAGTTGTATTTAGCCATATACTTTTGTAACTATACTTTATGTTAAATGTCGTTTACACTCACAGGAAGAAAGCACGTGCTATGCAAATGATTCAAAGAGAGGAGAAGACAGAAAGTGAAAGAAAGAAAGCATTCGAGGAGCATACGGCTGAATCAGAGAGTGATACTAGAGGTCTTATCATCAATACTAGTGCTGAAATGTAAATATGACTTCTCTACCACATACCTTAACCACACCCTATTAGTTTGTGACAAGTGTAATGACATTAGGGGAAAAAATCTAATTGTCCTGATATTGCATGGAATTGATTAACAATTAGCTAATAATTATATGGTATTATGTGTATATACACAGAGATGCTGCAGCTTAACCACAAGAAAACTACTAGTGGTGTCTTGTAGTCAAACTGTTTATCACATTTTAGATTGTTTATAGTTATGTAAACACTGTATGATTTCTACTATTATAGTATAACTTGTAATTGATTTCTATTGATAGAACACCAATATCTTTAGGTTAAAGTCAGCAAACATTAATTACATCAACTTGCTCATAATGCAGCATAGAAGTTAGAGCCTATTAGTAGGTATCTAACTGCAGTGTTTAAACAACTGAGGATTCAAACAGTAATTAAAACAAAAGGGTAGCACTGTTTAAGGGAGTACTACTTACTTAGCTATTTCAAAATCTACTTTTATAAATAATTCCTAAATATTTAAACAGCAATTTAAGAGTGCTCCAGATGCTATACATGAAGTGTGGCAACAGTTTTGTCATTTGATAATATCAAGAGGTTATTGAGGGAATCTAAGATACCAAGTAGTTTTACATTGCAATGATAGCTTATAGCACAAGATTGGACATTACATAAACACTATTTACCCCCAACTTTCTGAGCTTTTAGTCTTTTGCTTATTACACCCTCATTCTCAAATATTCATTGACTATAGAGCAAGACCCTTTACCTCCTGCTGCTCTGCAATGAGGACTCAGGGTGGTTTGGGTCGTCAAACAAACGTATATCTGGTAAAGGGTATTCTCACCATATCTGGTAAAGGGTATTCTTACCATATCTGGTAAAGGGTATTCTTACCATATCTGGTAAAGGGTATTCTTACCATATCTGGTAAAGGGTATTTTCACCATATTTGGTAAAGCGTCTCAGTTTTAAATCATCGATAAGGAGAGAGTTATGGATGGAAGTAACTTTAACGTGAATGACCAAATTTTGGAAGGTCTTAGACCTAATTTCTTCGAACTGCTGTCAGAAGAGGCTATGCACGAGGCTCTGAGACCTGCCTTTCAGTACCTTATAAAAGTAACTTGCAAACATTGCTTCACTTTAAAAACCCATCAGCTATGTCGTCCATTGTTGTTTCAGGTGCTGGCGCAGAGTCGGCCTGACTTGTTTGCTACTTTATGGAGGTTCTCTGATGAAGTTTTCCTTATGTTTGAATCTCTTCTTCAACTCCACTTCATCAGAAGATACTGTTAGTCTAAAGTTAGTCTTTCCTATTAGTTACCTGTAAATACCCTTTACCATGCCTGCACTTGCTTGCTTTGTAATTGAGTGAGTGAAGTGAGACTCTCATTAACGAGCCTCAATTGAGATTTTGATATATATATATATATATATGTGATGTGTTTGAGCACAAATACCGAGCGAGCCTAAAACTACAATTTGCTATTGATTTTAACTTCTAACACTCAAAGCTACTAAAAATAATGTCGAGTTTCTAAATTACATTTACACAGTAGAGGATTTAAATGCCATAGTAACCACTCGCCGCAATTGTTTGAATTGAAAAAAAAACAGCATCAAAACAATATGCGTTATTTAAACGTTTTCTTTGTGATATTCTTTAGCTAAGTAGAAATTGTAACGCACAATACTCTAACACAACTGGACATACCTACACAAGACTTACCTAAGTGGTTAGTCTAGTGGACAATACATTTTCAAGTAAATACTGTTGCGTACAGCTTATAACCGTGACAAAGAGCACATTGAATTACCACTGCCACTAACTCAAATATAAATGGTAGTCCCGTAAGTTTTCAAGTTTTAACTGCACCTGCAAAAAAAATTCAAAACGATAAACAATTCAATTTCTAGGATGATACGAGTACTGATCGATAAACCAGAAGATTCTGTTTGTGATGTTTGGGACAGAGTCGACCTCCGAACTAACACAAAAATGCCAGGGTCAAAGTACAAAAATGACATACGTACGTCCAACAAATATCCCCGATTTTCAATGAGTTACCCCTGATAGTGTCTCACTCGCCAATATATGGCAAAGTTCAAAGAGGTCAATACATGTCCACCACTGGAGGCTACTTAAAAATGTAAACATTAGCGTGGGTGCAAGAAATTCGGGAAAAAAGACTTGAAATAATGGTAGGAAAAGAAGAAAAAACAGCAAAGAGCTACGGACACAGAATGGGAGAGAAGTTCGCAATTAGGTTTTCCAAAGTTAGCTGAGTTCATTTATTTTTTAGCAGCGTGGTAAGTTAACTTTGTCAATGCGCTGCTTGTCATAGCTATACACCATACATAACAGATTTGTTCTTACTTGAAAATTCAAGTCAAGCCACTAAGAGAATACAACGTAATGCTGTATCTACTAGAGCCCTGGCACAATAGAGCATTCTGAACCGAACAAAGGCGACCAGCAAGTCATGAAGAGAATACAAGGTAGGTCTTGAGCTGGTATGTCCAGTGAACAAGTATATATAAGTGTTGTGTGTAACTAAAGAAGACAATAAACTAAACTAAAAGCTCGCTCACCATATGTGCTGAAGCACAGCACTAGTAATAAGCAGAGTCTAGGCATGAGGTGCTCACAGTTTAGGAAAGGAGTCTTGCCTGTGAATTTGAATGCAGTCGCATTTGTGGTGTGGTAAAATGGGCAACTAATTAAGAGTGTGGGTGGCAAGACAAATGCTATGTATATATGTATTTATATATTTATATATATTATATATATATATAGTTTCTACAATGTTTGATATATATTATATTTATATTTGATTTTTCTGCCTCAGCTAGTTCATTCTCGGAGTGTTTCTATTCTTTAAAAAGAGCACCATATTCCAGTCCAATGGATCCATTGGGAAAGCCAAGGAAGGCAGCATCCATTGTGTGTCTGGTAAGTTGGAGGAAGCGGTTCATTAATTGTAGTCGAACAGCTTTAGTTCCTCTTTGAGAGTGTACACACACATACACACACGAACACACGTGTGTGTATAGACGACAGACAGACAGACAGACAGACAGACAGACAGACAGACAGACAGACAGACAGGCAGACAAGTGAAGAGATATTTATTGTTGATTGTTTTGTTCAGAATGAAACTTCAGTAGGTCAAATTGAGGGATGTTAAAGTCCAGGGTGGTTGACTGGTTGTCAAGCTAATGTCTCTATGAACTACCCCTTGAAACTTATGGTATAGGTTTGCATGGTGGGGCTGTGTACAAGTGGTAATTCTTCATTTTTGGGTAAAGGGTTGTAATATATTGTAATAGTTCGTCAGTGGTGGGAGCTGTCACATCTTAAGGTCAAGATCCTAGGTTGAGATGAAGTGAATCTACATCCTTACTAAAGATTTGTACCACTGGCTGTATGCAAGTATTGTTGTTGTTGTTGTTGTTTTGTTTTGTTTTGTTTTTGTTGTTTTTTTTGGCAATTGGCAATTTCAAGAGTTAATTTTAGCCTCTCAGTTTTGCTCTGAAGTCATTATCACTGCACTTCTGTTGGTTGTTTATGTCTATTATTATTATTATTGTTATTGTTATTGTTATTTGTTGTTTGTTTGTTTGTATTTTTATAGGCAGTTATTCCTTACATGAAGGTAAAGTTGGACTGGGTATTCTCCAAACTCCAAGAGGCAGACGATGCCATTCCTCTGCAATGGAGAGGGTCTCATTGGAAGGGAAGACTGGCATATGTCTACTTGAAGACATATCCATACATGCAGTCACTATGGGAGGTAGGCAGTCACTATGGGAGGTAGGCGGTCACTGTGGGAGGTAGGCAGTCACTATGGGAGGTAGGCAGTCACTATGGGAGGTAGGTAGTCACTATGGGAGGTAGGCAGTCACTATGGGAGGTAGGCAGTCACTATGGGAGGTAGGCAGTCACTATGGGAGGTAGGCAGTCACTATGGGAGGTAGGCAATCACTATGGGAGGTAGGCAGTCACTATGGGAGGTAGGCAGTCACTATGGGAGGTAGGCAGTCACTATGGGCACTATGGAGGGAGGTAAGTCACTATGGGGAAGGTGGGCAGCACTATGGGAGGTAGGCAGTCACTATGAGAGTAGGCAGTCACTATGGGAGGTAGGCAATCACTATGGGAGGTAGGCAGTCACTATGGGAGGGAGGCAGTCACTATGGGAGGTAGGCAGTCACTATGGGAGGTAGGCAGTCACTATGGGAGGTAGGTAGTCACTATGGGAGGTAGGCAGTCACTATGGGAGGTAGGCAGTCACTATGGGAGGTAGGCAGTCACTATGGGAGGTAGGCAGTCACTAGGTAGGCAAGGTTTTTAATTGTGTTTATTTGGTGATTTCATTCACACTAAACCCTTGTATTTTTGTTGTTGTTTTTTGTTTCTTTCTTCTTTTTTTGTTGTTGTTGTTTTGGCAAATGGTTGTATGCCATCAAAACTCTTTCCCAAATAAACTTAAAAATTAAGAATGACTACAGTATGTCAGCTAAAATTGGTTTTCAAAAGCTGTCTACGGAATAAAGCTACCAGAAGAAGTCGAAAGCTAAACTGTTAACTTTAAATAGTGTGATATTAGAGTTGGCCTATCATAGCAGATCAAATACTCCGTTTTATTAGGTTTTGTTGTTGTTGTTGTTGTTGTTGTTGTTGTTGTTGTTGTTACAACTAGTTATCTTTCTCTCGTTGGTTTTCTAGATATTGAAACTTGCCTTTCGACTGTGTTATCTATTCAACTCCTCCACATTCTATTCTCCTCTCCACTTGTTGGCAGGTGTGTGTGTGTGTGTGTGTGTGTGTGTGTGTGTGTGTGTGTGTTAAAACAATCGCCAGTTCTTTTTAACAATGATACTTTACCAGTTCTCTTTAGCAGTTGCCATTTAACCCTTTAAGTATTTATATTTCCAAAGATTGAGACAGATAAGGTTTCAACTTGTGCAGGTGTGAGTCCCCAAAGGTCTGTGGATACAGAAGTTCCTGGGGGTGTTGCTAATGGAGGTGGTGTGTGGCAATGGCTGGCAGGGAACTCCTTCCCTTTGTTTGTGTTTACCTTGAAGTTTGTCGAGTGGTGGTATTCTGCTGAGAAGAGAGAAGCTGTCAGGAGACTGACTGTCTTACCTGTCCCTCCTCCACCAAGCAAGATGAAGGTAATGTAACACCTGGGGAGGGGTTAATCTGACGTAGTCAGACCCTTTACCAAACTGCTATGCGTAGAAAGAACATGCACAGATGAATTTGGTAATAGTTGCCTGATTATTCTTACTGCGCCCACAGCTTACAGCCAGACACTTTCTCAGTGTAGTGGTTTGGTAAAGGGTATGACTACAACAACCGTTGCCACATGAGTAATCCCGAGCGTGAAATTGTGACAACGCTTTACCAATTTTAGTAATACTTGAGTCTAGTAGCCATTTATTTTTAGATGCTCCATCGATGGGTGTAGGTAAGGGGGTTACATATCAGTGGATTGTTAATAATAACCATAACATACCATAACAACACGTGTTCTCTCATTTCATGTACAATGATACTTTTCTCTCCTGATTAGCACTCCTGCAATGTTGGCTTAGAGACCTGACATATTTTTATCATCATGCCTTTCACTTACTATTGTTGACCTAATCAATTATTTAGTTTTGATGATACTTAACCAATCTTGACAAAACCCATTATTTAGGTACTTTATCGAGCATTTAGTTTCGACGATACTTTACCTAACCAATCGTTTACTTTGATGATACCATAAACATAGGTTGTTAAGCACCCCCTCTTCTCTTTTTTAAGCACCCATATTCTTCATGGATTTTAGCACTTCTTATTAAGTGCTCCCTGTGCCTGGTCTACTATTGATAGGTGGTCAGCCCCAGTTTTTAGGTGACCATCTCACTGTTGAGTGCCCATTTCCTTACCGTTTGGAGTTATAAACGGGGGACACTTAACAACCTGAATCTACGGTACTTAACAACCTGAATCTACGGTACTTTACCTAGTCAATCATCAATGCTGACAAACCTGCTTTCCTATTATTTTGAAATCAATCGTTTAGTTTTATTGATGATACTTTACCCAGTCAATCATCGACGTTCACATAACCTGATTATTTGGATACTGTACCTAATCATTTACTTTTTATGATACTTTACCTAATTGATCTTAACAAAACTTGGCCTTCCAGGTATTATCATAATGCTGTGTCTATTTTTTTCTTTAGCCACACCCATCTGGTACACGTGTTCCAGATGACCCTTCCCTCTGTCCACTCTGCGGCATCTACAGAACCACGCCCACTGCACTCTCATCATCCGGCTATGTATACTGCTACCATTGTATCCATGGTTACGTCCAAGAGTATGGACAATGTCCAGTCACATGTCTTCCCTCAGCTTTGCCACAATTAGTGCGTCTTTATCCTCATGAGCAATGATGTGGTTGCTATGGCAATTCATAGGGCCTCAAAACAGACACATGCATGACTTTCTCATACTTTTTTTTTTTTTCCCCTTTCTATCCTCTTTTACTGATTCATCTTTCCTGTGTGAAATATTGTATAGTCTCTTTTACTGTCAGTAACAAAGCAGAAATGATGAAAGTATTTGATGCTTCAAAATTAAAAATGAATTGACACACATTACGGACATGCACTAGCAATGAACTGCACTATCATGCAGAGTTGTCATGATTTGAAGAGGACTCCTCGTGATTTAAAGTGATCTCCATGGCTGTCTGCGTGAGACTGACTATGTGTTGGTGTGACAGCTGATCAACCAGTTCTGTGACTCGAACCACATCCGATGTGACTCGAACCACATCCGATGACATCCCATTCCGACTCATGAACTCCCCGACCTTTTCCAGACACTGGATGGCACCCAAGAATGTTTGTGGACCACCTCGACAAGACCCACTGCTATGATCACGCTGCTCTCCGTCTGATTCCAGAGACTCGTTGTCCACCACCAAATCGGGCGACCGGGGTGCGTCTTCGTCCCCACATTCATCTGTATCAAAATCGGTGGGAATCAAGCTATCTTGAGTTGTGTACTCTTCTGCAGAACAATGCTCTCCACCTCCCATCGCTATGGAGATCAGCCAAGAGAGATTTACGTACTCGTCCGTGTCTTCAAAAGGCTCCGCATCATCGGACGTAGCTGCTCCCTCACTGTCAAATATTCCAGCCCGGCTGATCGATTTCAAGACGATGATGGAGTCCACTCTCTCCCAAGCCAGCGCCACCCAATGAATGGCAGTCAGTATATCCACTTCACCTGCAACATCCTCTGCAAGGCTATGGCGGTGGATTTTAGCTATTACTTTGCGGAGGAGGAACTGGCGGTATTGACATTTAAACATGCGAATGGCCCAATCTAGAGGCAACGACCTGTGAGACTCAGAGAGATAAGAGATCTCAATGTTGCTGTAACATTGTTCTACGAGAGACGGATGAAAAGACTGGTTTAAAAGAACTACCACAGACCTCTTTTCTCGGCATAGCTTAATGTTAAAATCGTTCAGTATCTGAAGAAGAATGTCTACTGTCAACCAACCATCTCTATGATGATGATACTTCACAGGAAGACTGCTTACGTCACATCCGTGGAGACATTTAGGACTTTCATGTTTCCCAACAACCACTGGAGTTTCTTTATGACCCACAGCGTTCACCAAGAATGCCAACCTCATGATGTCTCCACTGCTAATGCCCTCCAGTTCATCACAGAAGTCGGGACAAGGAAGAGCTTTCCACAACAAACTAGTTTGGTCAAGAAAGAAAATATTTCTTCTGGTATATTGCCTGAGAAGGTCACTGTGAGATATTTGAATTTTAGAAGGAGAGTATTCGTGTATAGAGGATAAGGTAGAAGGAAGACTGTCATCTGTAGTGTGTACTTTAACACCACCTCTAAAACTTCTAAGTCGTTCTTTAGTATTGCGCCTAGACTTTTGCAGGTTGTAGCGTTTCTTCCACTTGCTGAGCCATCCGTTAGTTCCTTTGAAACCTGTCTTTCCCAGTCTTTCAGCGATTCCCTTGGCCTCGTCCACTATCTGAGCTCCAGTGGGGGAAACGCCTTCGGCACAAACTTTCTTATACCACTCGTGCAAGGCCTCGTTCACCTCACGGAACTGAGAGAGACGAGCTTGGTTACTTAATCCGTCAGACTCATAGCTAGCAAGAATAGTCTCCTTTCTCTTCAATATATTAGCTATCTGGGTCTTGCCACAGCCGTACTTAAGTGACAGGCTCCGTAAGTTCGAACGAGGAAGCCGCTCGGCTTCCCTGATCACAGCTACCTTAGTTTCCAGTGGAAGATAATTTCGTTTTTTCAAGGACGGACCAGAAGACATGGTTACTACTCCATACACAAACTGAGCCTTGGCGATCCTTTACCTCTAGCGCCAAAATGTTGCTGACGACCACTTCCCATGCCCGATACAAAAGACGATCGTTACCTTTTAAACTTCATAATTTTGCCAAAAATGAGTCTGCACTTGTTTACCACAAAAAATAAATAAATAAAATATTGCACTTTAGTTGTTTATTTTAACACTGTCGAAACCTTACTTGCCAAAAGAAGTCTGCACCTCAGTTGTTTACCACCCACTGTTTACACTTCACCCTAGTCTATATAAAGTGATGAATGATCTTAGTCTACTAGCTCACAAAACAAAAAAAAAGGGAAAAAAATGGAAAAAGGAAAAAAATAGAAAAATATGTAAGCTGGAGTAATATAAGTGAAGTGTTGCCACTGGCTGTGTCTCTGTCTTGTGATGTCAGGAGATGGGGAGCGCTGGGGACTGCACAGTAATCTCCAGCTGAGCCACAGCGTCCACAAGTCGGCCCATCATACTCCGTCGCCTCCTCCGGCCCCTCCCCTCGATCCTGCTGCTCTCATCTGTCTGCGACAGCGACCGGCAGTCAACAGCAGATGAGACGGTCCCAGTGGACTGAAGCTTGGCGGCACTATCAGTCCACTGGGAGAGAGGGAGGGGGCCCAGCGATGAGAGTTCGGACTTCTTGGTGTGGAGGAAGGTCCTGATGACGAAGTAGCAGTCTTCAACGAGCTTGTCGGCGATGTTTTCTTTGCCTTGAGGATCCAAGAACATCGTGACAAGCTCGTGGCCGAACTTGGACTTGGTGACATCCTCCCCATCGCAGCTCAGCGGCAACATGTACACCTATAAAACAAACACACAAACATTTTCACCCACAAGACACCATTATTACTACTCATTTCACAACTATTCTTTGTCTAATACACTATCATCACCATTATCGTTTCTAAATATTCATTGTTTCTAAATATAGTAGAGAATTAATTTAAATTGGGGAAGGGGGGAGAGGGGAGGTCGAAACTATGGTGACCTCACCTTCCTATTTCTCAACAGTCTCCTGATGATATCCAGGTCCAGAGAGTACCACTGGGTACCTTCATAGTAACTGGAGGCCACTCCCCTCAGGGCCAGAGGGGAGACCAGGGGCGGGTAGGTGGACAATCCTACGCTCTCTGGTAGCTCTCGCAATTCTCTGACAGAAAAATCAAGTTCAATACCCACGTCCACCAGAATCACCCCCACCTACACAATAAACAAAATAAGTAAACAAACAAATAAGTAAACAAATACATAAATTAAAAGTACAGAGTAAACAACATTCGAAGTTTGAACGACTGAAATGTTAGGCTATCCAGATAAAGCAGACAAACAATTTGGAAATGAGTAAACTAACCCTTAACAAATTACTATCCTGAAAATCTGCTTCTCACTAAAAATTCTTAGAAGCTCAAGAGGACAGAAAGATAAGCATAGAGGGGAATGTAGGAAGATAGAATTCTGAAGTGAAGCCTCTCTCTCTCTTCAGTTGATACCTAGTCTCACGTTGTCCAACTGCTATGTCCTTCTTGGCTAGTATAGCTTTCGTTGAAGAGTTTCTAAGAGACCAACTGGCAATCCAGAAGCTGTGCAGCTGGATTTATACAGACAGCGAGTCACCCTCATGATGGACTATACTGATCTGGGCATGCCCAGAAGGTGATACCTCATGGCATGTTTCAGTGCTGACCGTTCATCACAAAACTTAATGCATAATGAAAAAAAAATTCATAATAAAAAACCAGGAGCCAAATTTGACAACTCATCGCAGCTAGTACTAAACACTGAATTGCCAGGTCAACATATTTCATTGTAAAGTGAAACTGTACGAATGTAAGAACTCCAATTATGTAAATAGACTACACAGGTCATCAACACCTTTAGAACCAGAATCATTACACGAAACTAAAAACACTAGCTATAAACCATCACCTGGATGCAGAGAAAGTCCAATATAAGCCATACAAACACACACAAAAATAACATTACAAATTATGACCACAATACATATAAGACAAAAAATCCAACAATAAAATAAAAAGTGAATTAGTTAATGTTTGGTTAAGTTTTACAGTTAAATACAAGGAACTGAAGCGTGCATTAAAAGAGGATTCAGTGGCCAAAAGTTGTCAATGAACTGTTGACTGAACCACGCCCACCTCTATAGACTCTTGTACTGTTAATAGATGCATAATTATTCTGCCATCAAAACGGCATGGTTACCTGTGGTTCTGTCACATGCTTCTGAGTGTTGTCTTTTATAAGAGCACGCCTGATCAAATGCTTCACATCCTTCTGAAGAGGCGTGGCCAACCGTAAACAACACATCATACCAAGACGAGTCTATAAAAAAAAATTAATACTACATTATGGAGTAGGTACTATTAAAGGCAAAACACTGTAGAAGTAATAAATAGTAGTAGTAGTAGTAGTAGTATAACTAGTGATGTGCTTGAGCACAAATGGCGAGCGAGCCTAAAGATTATACTATTTTTATATGAATGATTTTGACTTCTAACACTGAAGCTACTGAAAATAAGGTCCAGTTTTTAAATTTCGCATTCTTGGTAAAGGAATTTCAGTGCCATAGTAACAACTCTGCAACTGCTTGGATTGAAGGAAAAACAACAACAACAAAACAATACACGTTATTTAAAAGTTTTCTTTGTGATATTCTTTAGCTAAGTAGTGGTTGTAACACACAATGCTTTGACACAACTGGACATGCACCTACACAGACTTACCTTTGCAGTAGTCTAGTGGACAATGTATTTTCAAGTAGTAAAAAACTGTTTGCGCACGGCTTATAAACATGACAAAGAGGGCGCAGTACTTACCCGCCAATCTAAGGATTCTCAGAGCTCGTTAATTGAAAAATACTGGACCTGTGAACGCTTTACCTAACTTACGTAATTAGAAGCGCGGGCGAAAACAGAGGTCTCACGTACCCCATAAACAGATAAATAAATAAATATAGCGAAATCTCGATTGCGTTACCCCTGAGAGTGTCTCGCTCGCTTCGCTCGCTCGCCAAATACTACCACTACACTAAAAACAACTGCTACTACTACTACTATTACTACTACTACTACTACTACTACTATTTTCGCTTCTTGTTTCTTGTTATATTAACTGGTTTGGAGTGTTGTATTTTCTTACTAAAAAACCTACTACTACTACTACTACTACTGATGAAGCACCAAAGGTGCGAACCCTCAGCGCTATAATACATTAGCTAGCTATTACAAAATTATTTCTCAGACCAATCAGGTATCAGTGAGTGCAGTGGAAATGGCAGATTTACATGTATAAGCTGTCTTCAAGAGAAGCAAGCCTAGCACGTCAAGTGGCACTCACCGGTAGTTTCAACACTAAACTTCAATTCAAGCACTCGAGTAACTTTTCTCCGCATAAAGCAAGACTACCGCATACTGCAAGAAATTACTTGCTCATGTGATTATGACATGACAACAGGGATGTTACTCACAACAGCTAATACTTACACGGAGCTGATAGCTTCGTATTTTTTTTATCAGTCCAAAAAAAAACAAAAAAACAAAAAAACAAAAAAAAAAAGCACAATAATCAATGAAGCAGAAGGAGTGAACCCTCAGCTATTAAACACTACCTAGCTATCAAACACTACCTAGCTATCAAACACTACCTAGCTATTAAACACTACCTAGCTATCAAACACTACCTAGCTATTAAACACTACCTAGCTATCAAACACTACCTAGCTATTAAACACTACCTAGCTATCAAACACTACCTAGCTATCAAACACTACCTAGCTATTAAGCACTACCTAGCTATCAAATACTACCTAGCTATTAAACACTACCTAGCTATTAAACACTACCTAGCTATTGCAATATAATCTCCTTCCAAAAGAACAAGCAATCTCAACATAGCTTGACCAATGAAAATGGTACATGGAAACGCTGTCTGAGAAGCTAAACTAGCCAGAAACACTCACTGACATTTTCAACGCAAAACTTCACTTCTTTTAACTCTGTTAACTTCCCTGAGCATAAAGCGAACTACACCGCCGGCTGCAAGAAATTATTTGCTCATGTGATTATGACGTGATGCTAGGGGGCGTTGTCCATAAAAGCTGGTACCTACGTGGAGCTGAAAGCTTTGAGTTTTCTCACCGATTAGCCCAAACTTCAACAAAGTAGCACAATAAAAGGTCTTAAATCTTCGTCCTGAGTAAGTTCATACCTAAATTAACTGTTAATTGTCAGTAATCTCCAAAATCAGAGCGTGACAGACAGACTGACAGACAGACAGGACGACTACTATCTCGCGCATGCGCGCTGAGGGTTAATAAAAGGTCTTGAATTGGTTCTGAGTAAGTTTATACCTAAACCAAAGGCTAATTGTCAGTAATCTCCAAAATCAGAACCTGACAGACAGACAAGACGACTACCACAACCATCTCATGCATGCGCACTGAGGGTTAATAATAATAACAACAACAATAATAATAATAACAACAATAATAATAATCCCTCCACTTTTTCCTCACCTCTTCTAGTTTCGGTGGATGAGCCTCAAACATTCTCACAGACAACTGCTGGATGACGTGGTCAGGGTGACCACTCCTCTGCACCCACATCTGATCAGGAGACTCAAACTAACACATGTACATACACCACACACACACACACACACACAGAGATACACACACTTACAAACTCATACACACAAACATGCCAGAAAACAGACAACATATACACAAAACACCCACACAAACAAACAAATACCTCCACACAAACAAACAAATACATCCACACAAACAAACACATCCACACAAACAAACAAATCCACACAAACAAATACATCCACACAAACAAACACATCCACACAACAAACACATCCACACAAACAAATACATCCACACAAACACATCCACACAAACAAACAAACACATCCACACAAACAAACAAAACATCCACACAAACAAACAAATACATCCACACAAACAAACAAATCCACACAAACAAATACATCCACACAAACAAACACATCCACACAACAAACAAATCCACACAAACAAATACATCCACACAAACACATCCACACAAACAAACAAATACATCCACACAAACAAACAAAACATCCACACAAACAAACAAATACATCCACACAAACATCCACATAAACATTCAAACACAAAAATGTGTCACACACAAACACAAATACAAACAAAAACTCAGCATGGAAGACAACATTCAAACTAGCAAAACGAGAATATTTACACACACAGAACACAATACAAACAACATACATGTAAACACAAACATCTGCAAACGTCAATACACACACACACAAGACCACTTGAACAAATGTGATAACTATATTATAACAAACAAACAGAATCACAAACATAAATACAAATAATAGAAAAATATGTACCAACAAACACACTCACATACACAAACAAACAAACACAATCACAAATAGTTCCACTACAAGAAAACAAATGTACACACAAAAAAGAAAAATAGTGTGAATTATTACAAACTGGTAATTAAAAATTACTAAAATTATGAAGTTAATGTTTTTATTGCTGCAAAAAATTTAAGCAAAAATAATATTGTACTCTATGTCTAATTATAGATAATAGTGCATATCTAATTTTAAATACAGTGATATAGTGCTATATTTAACTTTTGGTATTGTGCTACATCTAACCTTTGATATAGT